>ENA-OQKV01000325-OQKV01000325.1-human-gut-metagenome-genome-assembly--contig:-NODE-325-length-19163-cov-4.684387_pt1 | contig 19163 bp, 20 predicted proteins | sample MGYA00242655_ERZ504811 | MGnify/ENA primary metagenome ERZ504811 (study PRJEB26092, sample SAMD00036406) | human gut metagenome | host: Homo sapiens | study: EMG produced TPA metagenomics assembly of...
CTTAACCACAATTTCTAATAAAAACAGAATTACAGATGTCAATTCTAATAAAAACCGCAACTAATCTAGAATACCCTGCAAAAATAAATATAATAAGAAAATTATCACACCTATAGAAAACTCTGTAATTAACAAAGATTTTGAGCGTTTAATTTAATATGCTGTAATGTGAAGTATGGATTTTTAATGAAATACAGACAAAATAAAAATGCTAAAAAATCCTGCAAATACTACTATCATAGCTTTCTCCTGTAAGACTAGTAAATATTTATTCCACGTCTATAATTCAATTATATGTTAAACTAATGTATACCACCAACGAATATTTATTATATACGGCAAAAAAAGCACCATCTATCGAGGGACGACTTATGTTTCGTTTAGTCCCTAAATAGATGGTGCTTTTTATTTTAGATTCCGTCGTGCCGCCAGACTACCAGCACTGCTAGCTAGTCCAGCCCGATTGATATGTGGGTTCCCATGTTTGTACGTCTTTGGCTTGCTGTCTTTATCTTCTACCTTTGATTTCTCAAATTTAGTAAATAGATTATCTAGCTCGCGCAAAAGCGCACGTTTTTGTGAGTCTTTCAACTCGAATACTTCACCTTTATAGGCGATGTATTTATTTTTGAGTACAGGACTGAGATCATAGATGGGCTCGTGTTGTTCTCCATTTACATCCAACAGCTCATCCAAGGTCAATCCATAATATCGAGACAGAGCACAGAGTGTATCTAAATCTGGTTCGCGATACCCTGTTTCGTAATTTGAAAGCGCCGCATTACTGATACCTACGGCCTTTGCTACTTCGATTTGGCTTTTACCCATGCGCACGCGAGCACGCTTTAAGTTCTTGTAAAACTGCATGTTCATCACCTGTATCGATACATAAACAACTACAAACTATAACTTCTTATAATAATGTATCACTGATTTTTTTGAAAGCTTCATCAGCAACGGCTAATGTGCGTTCCACTTCACTGCTCTTATGGCAGATAGATACGAAATTACTTTCATAAGGACTTGGCGCATAGTAGATACCATGACTCAAGTTATGGTGGAAGAACATTTTAAATTGTTCTTCGTTGCAAGATGCTGCATCATCAAAGTTCTTAACTGGTTTGTCAGTAAAGAAGATGGTGAACATAGAGCCTACTCGTTGCACAACAACAGGCACATTGTATTGTGCCGCCAATCTTTCAAAGCCTTCGCAAAGGGCAATCGTCGTATCTTCTACTTGTTTAAACACCGTTGGATCCCGTTGCAGAATGGAAAGTGTTGCCAAACCAGAAGTAACAGCAATAGGGTTACCACTCAATGTACCAGCTTGGTAAATAGGACCAGCTGGAGCAATTTGGTTCATAATCTCACGAGAGCCACCGAATACAGCAAGTGGCATGCCGCCACCAACGATTTTACCAAGGCATGTAAGGTCCGGTTTGATATTGTAACGTTTTTGAGCCCCACCGCTGCTAGCACGGAAGCCACACATGACTTCGTCAAAAATCAGTATAGCACCGTGAGCCTTAGTTACTTCACGCAAGGTTTCGAGGAAACCTGGTTCTGGAGGCACACAACCCATGTTACCAGCTACAGGTTCAACGATGATTGCCGCAATAGTATCGCCCATATCGTCGAATAATTTACGAACCGCATCAGAGTCATTGTATGGCAATGTTATGGTATTTTCTGCTACGCCTTGTGGAACCCCAGGGCTATCTGGTACACCAAAGGTAGCAAGGCCAGAGCCAGCTTTTACCAAGAGAGCATCGCTATGACCATGGTAACAGCCTACAAATTTCACGATGCGATCACGACCAGTATAGCCACGAGCAACGCGCAAGGCACTCATGGTAGCCTCTGTACCAGAGTTTACGAGGCGGATAACCTCCATGGATGGCATGAAGGCTTGTATCTTTTTAGCCAATTCTGTTTCTAGTAATGTAGGCGCACCATAGCTAGTACCGCGAGGAATAGCCTCTTGTAGGCTCGCGATAACCTCTGGGTTCGCATGGCCCAAGATCATAGGGCCCCAGCTCAATACATAGTCGATGTATTCGTTATTATCGATGTCATAAATACGGCTACCACTGGCACTGCTAATAAACGGAGGGTTGGATCCTACGCTGCGATAGGAACGAACAGGACTATTTACGCCGCCAGGCATATAACGTTTAGCCTCGTTAAAGGCCTTTTCAGATTTACCGAGTTGGAACATAGTTCCTCCTTATTGTTGTAACCATTTAGCAATATCTAAGGCATGGTACGTAATGATGATTTTAGCACCAGCGCGCTTCATGGAAAGCATTGTTTCCATAACGAGGCGTTCTTCGTCGATAAGACCAGCCGCTGCAGCGGATTTAACCATCGCATACTCACCAGATACATTGTATACCGCAACCGGCAATTCATAGCGGTCACGCGTTTCACGAACGATGTCCAAGTAGGACAAGGCCGGTTTAATCATGATAATATCCGCACCTTCAGCGATATCAAGTTCGATTTCTCTGAAAGCTTCCAATCGATTGGCTGGATCCATTTGATAAGATTTACGGTCACCAAATTTTGGCGCAGAATTAACAGCACCGCGGAACGGACCATAGTAAGCAGATGCGTATTTTGCCGCATAGCTCATGATGGATACATTGGTATAGCCTGCCGCATCAAGGGCTTCACGAATGGCACCTACACGGCCGTCCATCATGTCGGATGGAGCCACCATATGTGCACCTGCTTCCGCTTGGCTTACCGCAACTTTACAAAGTAATGGTAATGTTTCGTCGTTCAAGATTTCATGGTCATCAATCATGCCACAATGCCCTGTTGTAGTATATTGACACAAGCATACATCAGCTACGACCAATAGGTTTGGTACAGCTGTACGGATGGCTTTGATGGCTTGTTGTACTGGTTGGGACATATCCCACGCAGAGGAACCTTGCTCATCCTTGTATGTAGGAATACCGAAGATTTCTACGCCAAGAATACCAAGATTATATACCTCTTGGGCTACTTTCACAGCCTCATCAACAGACAAGTGATATTGACCTGGCAATGTGTCGATTTCCTTTTTGATACCTTCACCAGGCACGATAAATAATGGATAAATCAAATCAGTTACGTCGAGTGTCGTTTCGCGTACCAAATCTCGCATTTCTGGATTGATACGCAAGCGGCGAGGACGGTATGTTAAATCGTACATGTAATCCTCCTAAATGTCTTTTACAATAGCGTTTACTAAGCCATCAGTTGTATATACATCACTAATGATAGCCGGTTTAAGACCTGCACTCATAGCCGTAGCAGCCGTAATTGGACCGATGCAAGCCACTTTAGTATTGCCTAATAGCTCTAGTGCATTGTCGCCCAATAATTGGATTGTATTTGTTACAGTGGAAGAACTTGTAAAGGTAATATAATCTACTGTGCCTTCTGTTAACGCTGTTACTAATGCTTCTTGTTGAGATGTATCTTGTGTTGTTTCGTATAAACGCAAAATATCTACATCCATATTGCGATGACGCAAGCAGCGTGGAATCACATCGCGTGCTACCTTTGGTTGAATCAATAATACGGAATCCCCTGCATTGAGTTCTTCTTCAAGAGCCTCTACAGCAGATTCTGCCTTGTAATCTACAGGAATGATATCTGGTACGATGCCATATTTATGGAGTTCACGAGCCGTAGCACAGCCGATAGCCGCTACTTTAGAATTGCCTAAAGCACGTGTATCTTTGCCTTCTTTATATAGAGCATCGAAGAAGTAGCGAACCCCTTCACCAGATGTGAATACGATGCATTGGTATTGTTTTGTATTATTGATGATACGTTTATCTTCCTCAAACAATTCCAATGGAGATGTTTTAATTGCTGCTGCTTCCACTACATTAGCGCCTTGAGCCGCTAATTTTTCGCGGAATGCACTTGCTTGGGAGCGAGCGCGTGTGACCACAACAGTTTTGCCAAATAAAGGTTTATTATCGAACCATTGTAATTTTTCACGAAGGTTGACTACATCACCTACTACGATGATAGCTGGTGCTTTCAATTTAGCCTTTGCTACATCTTCAACGACATGTTCAAGGGTGGAAACCAATACCTCTTGTACTGTTTTTGTTCCCCACCGAACAAGTGCTACAGGTGTAGAGGCTGCTCGCCCATGAGCCATCAACTTTTCTGCAATGACAGGCAAGTTGCCAACGCCCATTACAAAGCAAAGTGTATCTACCGCCGTAGCAAGGCCTTCCCAATGAATGCCAGATACTGCTTTTGTAGGATCCTCATGACCTGTTACAACCGCAAAGGATGTAGCCATAGCGCGTTGTGTTACAGGAATACCCGCATAAGCAGGCGCTGCGATAGGAGATGTTACGCCTGGCACGAATTCAAATGGTACACCTGCTTCACCAAGAGCCATCGCTTCTTCACCGCCACGACCAAATACGAGCGGATCCCCGCCTTTTAAACGCGCTACAATTTTGCCTTCTTTACCCTTTTGTACTAAAAGCTCATTGATTTCCCATTGATGCATTGTGTGATCTTTACATTGCTTACCAGCATAAATCAATTCAGCATCTGGACGTGCCCATTCTAACAGATGAGCATCTGCTAAATAATCATATACAATTACATCTGCCTTTTCGATGCATTCACGACCTTTTACAGTGATAAGTTTAACATCGCCAGGGCCCGCACCAATTAGATATACCATACCTGTCATTTTATAATTCCTTCCTCTATGAGAGCATCCACAATGCGTTTGCCCCCTTCTTCGTATAAAGCTTTTGCAAGGTTTTTTCCAAGGATTTCTCCCTTTTTAGCAGGGCCAGAGATTTCCCCTTCGTACACAGTTTTTCCATCGAGGGATGCAATCATGGCTTTCAAGGTTAATTGCCCTTTATTGATAGTACCATGCACGCCCATTGGCACTTGGCAACCACCGTTTAGTTGACGCAAGAAACTGCGTTCCCCTTCAACGGCATAGCGCGTTGCTTCATCGTTGATAGGAGCCAACATATCAAGCATCTCCGCATCGTCGGCGCGACACTCAATAGCGAGCGCCCCTTGTCCAACGGCAGGAATCATTTCATCAGCCTTGAAGACTTGTGTAATTTGGTCTTCTAAACCCAATCGTTTAAGGCCTGCTTGAGCCAAGATAACACCGTCTAGCTTTTCCGTTTCAATTTTGCTCAAACGAGTCTGCACATTACCGCGAATAACCTCTACCTTTAGGTCAGGTCGGACATGTAATAGCTGTGCTTGCCGGCGTAAACTACTAGTGCCAACGCGAGCGCCTTGTGGCAATTTGTCTAGTGTTTTATACACGGGACTCACTAGTGCATCATACGGCACTTCACGAGCGGAGATGGCACCAAGAGTAAGGCCTTCTGGCAACTCTGTAGGCATATCCTTTAAGCTATGTACGGCGATGTCGATGTCGCCTGCATGCATAGCCGCTTCTAATTCAGCAGTAAATAAACCTTTACCACCAACTTGAGCCAGTGGTTTCTCTAGGATACGGTCACCTTTTGTATTAAAGTGAACTAGCTCTACCGTAATATTTGGGTACAGACGTTGTAATTCTGCACTAATATGTTTAGCCTGCCACAGGGCAAGGGCACTTTTTCGCGTGCCGATTCGAATATGATCTCTCATGGCATTAGCCTTCTTTCTCAAGATTAAACATATCTTTGAATAAATCCCAGTACAAGCCTTCTTCCTCTGTACCAGCAATTTCGTTGAAGTGAATCATCGGTTCACGCAACATTTTGCGAATGATCATGCGACTCATCGAGTCCATAACACGGCGTTCCTTATCGGAAATATCTGGCAATTTAGCTAATGCGCGATGTAATTCACGACGGCGAATACGCTCCGCTTTTTCTGTAAGCAATGCCATCATCGGACGCACTGTTAAATAGCTTAATTTATCCAATAACTCTTCAATAGCATCGTGAATAATAGGTTCTGCACGACGAGCTTCCTCTTCTCGTTGTGCCTTGTTTTCTTCTACTACACTTTCAAGAGAATCAATATTAAATAGATAAATACCGTCCAAGTCTGCCACAGCAGGGTCGATATCACGAGGTACCGCAATATCAATCATAACGATTGGTTCACCCTTGCGAAGAGCCGTAATTTTCTTGGCTTCTTTTTCAGTAATAATATAATGCGGCGCCCCTGTAGATGTAATTAGGATATCTGCATCCTTAGCATACTCTACAAAGTTATCGAGCTTAACAGCTTTACCATTAAAGCGTTCCGCTAACATTTCAGCCTTAGCAAAGGTTCTATTAGATACGAAAATCGTTTTTACACCCTTCGCTTGTAAATGTGTAGCCGTCAACTCGCTCATAGTACCTGCCCCTAAAATGAGTACCGTAGCTTCAGATAATGGCTTATCTAAGCTGTCCTCAGCTAGGTTAACAGCGGTGTAACTAACGGATACAGGCGTATTTGCAATGCCCGTATTGGTACGCACCTTTTTACCAACCCCAATAGCACGTTGGAATAAAATATTAAATATTGTGCCCGTACAGCCTGCGCTATAAGCCTGAATATAGGCTCCTTTTAATTGGCTCAAGATTTGACCTTCCCCCAACACAAGGGAATCAAGGCTAGCAGACACACGGAATAGATGTTCAATACAGTCCCGTTCTTCGTAGAAGAAGAATGCATCTGCATCAATATAATCTGCGCCTTTTAAATCTTTTAACACTGCCAACATGTAATCCTTTGGAAATTCTACGCCTTCTAAAGCAGCATAAATTTCCGTTCTATTACAGGTGGATAATATAACGCATTCTGAGATACAGTCAAATTCATAGAGGCGGTTTAGTGCGGCAACTACCTCGTCTTTATCAAACGAGAAACGTTCACGCACCTCTACAGCGGCACTTCTATGATTTAGACCTAATACCACTAATTGCATGGTTTAGTTTCTCCTCTATAATCATCCAATCTCCCTTGAGAATGGCTTCAAATGTTTCTACCGTCAGATTGTCTCGCCAAAATTTCTGTCGAGCCTCTGGAGTAGGAAGCAGTAACTTTACTTCTTCTCTAAATATTTTAAGTCTAGGCATAGCCTTTTGCAACTGACTATAACGATTCATCATATCTTGTCGTACGAGACGATTGATACGAGGTCCTACATTATTGGCACTAATAGCAATATGAAGATCGCCGAGTTCAAGGGATGACGGCACAGTAAAGCTACACGCGCTCGGATCATCACTGCGGTTGGTCCACACACGATGTTTTTTTCCTAGCTCATACAAGGTATCGTTTAGTTCATGATTATCTGTGCAGATAAACAGCAAACTACTCGAAATAATATGCTCTTCGTCGTCCATTGTGAAAGCCCGATTACACCAAGTGATGCGATTTTCCTTTGCCCATTGGCTAATCGTATCCGTCACAGTTGGAGCAATAACGACAATTTGGCAAGCCTCCTCAATAAAAAGCTGCATCCGTCGTTCCGCTACTTCTCCGCCGCCTACGAATAGGATTCTATCTTCAGTTGTAGGTTGAAATGTTATGGATACCATGGCTGTCCTACTATATACAAAAAAATCGGCTTGATGGTCAAGCCGATTTTCAACTGCCTACATAAATCGTTTCAGATATACGCCGATACGCCCTTTACGAGAGGTACCTGTAATAGCTTCTACCTTCATTCGGCCACGACCACGCATGGAAATAACATCCCCTTCTTTAACCTCTTGGGATGCCCCCTTAGCTGGTTGCCAGTTTACTTGTAATAAGCCCGCATTGATAGCACTCACCAATTTAGTGCGAGATACACTAAATCCAGAGCTTGCTACCGCATCTAAACGCAAGGAAGCGACTGTAGTGCGGACTTCTTTAATTTTTTCTTCTTTTGGTGCAATATCTGATAACTCAATAGCCTCTACAGATACAGAAACCATAGCAATTTTCGTAAAGTTTTGAATTACGAAATCAGCCACGCTTTCATCCACCATAATCTGAGCGCCCCCTTGCTGGACGATAACGTCCCCAAATTTGGAGCGATCAATGCCAAGGCCCATCAAGGAGCCCAGCACATCGCGATGGGTAAGCAATCGGAACCGTGGGTCCCAATTCACCTTAAGGGCGCGAATGCCCATGTCCACGGTACCGTTAAAGTCGCTATCTACAAAGGCGATACGGATACGTTCCGCCCCTTCATAGCCACCATCGGTCTTAACGATAATCTGTGGATAGTTAGCCTTGATTGCGTCTGCAATGACAAGACCTGCAGGGCTCGTAAAATCCGCCACGCGATAGGGGCGACCTTTAACAACCTGCTCAGCCAAGTCAAGCATGCGACGAGCTTCCTCACCGCTGCCGCTGGCTTCAAAATATCGAATTAATTTACTAGTATCTGCCAAAATTATTTCCCCAATTCATTCGACCGAGCAAGACATGCTACTACGCCGTCTTGGAGAGCACTGCGAAGTCCACCTTTTTCCATGGCACCAATACCGGCAATGGTAGTGCCACCGGGGCTGGTCACTTGATCTCGTAGTACTGATGGATGATTGCCACTTTCAAGAACCATCTTACCTGCACCGTACATTGTTTGAGCAGCTGCCTTTATAGCTAGCTGACGTGGTAAACCAATACGAACGCCTGCATCAGCTAAAGCATCAAGGATAACGAACATATAGCCAGGGCCCGCGCCAGATAGTGCGCCTAAGCGATCTAAATCGGCTTCGCTCACCACTGCTACCTCACCTACAGCCTCAAATAAGGCTTGTACAGTACGACCTAGGTCAGTATTCACATCATCTCCAGCAAGTGCCGTCATGCCAGCACCGATAGAAGCCGGTGTATTTGGCATAGCTCTAAACCAGTTAGCTTGTGGAATCGCCGCATCAAGAGTATCTAATGTGACGCCTGCGGCAACGGAAATCATAACAGTCCCATAAGGTACTTCTTTTAAAGTCTCTAACACAGATGGTAACACTTGTGGTTTTACAGCCAATAGAATAGTGTTGTACTCGTTTACATTAGGCAATATAGTAAAACCTACTACACCAAGCTCCTCTGCAAGAGCCTTACATTGTTCTTCGCGACGCACTAGAATGTGTGTATCACAGGCTTTCAACACACCATGCTGTAATGCACCGCGCAATAGAGCGCCCCCCATTGAGCCAACGCCTATACATAGGGTTTTACCTAACATAGTTATCACCACCATTTATAGAGAGATTATTTGTTTTCCCAAGAATATTCGTTTTGCTCAGTTGTGTTGCTTTCATTGTCATTATAATCAATGGAAATATTTACAGGTACACACATGAAAATGTCTTTACCTACTTTTTCCAATTTGCCATCCAATGCATAGGTCGCACCAGATACGAAATCTACAATACGAGCTGCTTCATGAGGGTCTGTATTTTCAAAATTAATCAATACAGGACGCATGTCGCGCAATTGATGTGTAATATTTTCAGAATCTTCAAATACTTTTGGTTCAATTACAACTACTTTCATAGCTGTTGGACGTTGTGTCATCGTAGATTGGCCTCCTACCTTGCGTGGATGAAATTCAGATGCGCCGGACACGGGAGCCGCTGTTGCTACTGGGGTAGGTTCAGCTTCGTATTCCTCTTCATCTTCGTATTCGTAATCATCATATTCATAGTCATCATCAGTTCTGCCTAAGAATAAGTTTTTTGCTTTGTCTAAATAATCTCCCAATGCCATTTGGATTTCCTCCTAATACAATTAACGCTTCCGATTATCAGGTAACCCGAACCTTAATAATATACACGTTCCCCAAAAATTGCTGTGCCTACACGAACGATGTTAGCCCCTTCTTCCAAAGCGACCTCAAAGTCATGAGTCATCCCCATAGATAAATATTGAATCTGCCCTTCTTCAAAGTAGCGTTTCATATCCTCAAACAAGGCATTCGCTACGCGAAAGATTGGACGAGCTTCCTGTGGATCATCGAAAAATGGCGCCATACACATCAAGCCCCTTACGCGTACATGAGGCAATGTTTTTGCATAATCTCGTATTTCCGGAAACTCTTCGACGGTCATTCCCGTTTTAGAAGCTTCGCGGGCCACATTGACTTGCAGTAATACATCTTGTATTTTATCGTGCTTTGCAGCAACCTTTTCGATTTCATCTAATAATTTACGGCTATCCACAGAATGAATTAAATCAAACATAGGAACCGCTTGGCGCACCTTATTGACCTGTAAATGACCAATCAAATGCCATGTTAATTGTGGCCCCTTATAGGTTAGCTGTTTTTCTTTGGCCTCTTGTACTCGATTTTCTCCTACATGAGTGACACCGAGCCGTGCGACCTCTTCCACAGCCGACACAGGGTGGTTCTTTGTAACCGCCACTAATAATGCTGTATCTACGCGACCAACACGTCGCCATAGCTATCGGCCATGCGCTGCTGTATAGCGTGTAGGGATTCTTCAATCACGTGAATGCCCCCTTCAATCTATATATCATAATCATCAAATATATTTGTATAGACTATTCTATTATATAGTATTTAAGGTCAAATGTACATGATTTAAGGCTATCCCCTCCACAAATCCAAGCATGTATATACTTAAAATATCATACTTTATTATGATTCCTGTGAAAGTCGAATTTTATTGGTCTTGTAACATCGCAAATAAGGCCATCCGACCTGTTAGGCCTGCCTCTCGACGATAGGAATAACAGTCTATTTCACTTACACTATCGGTACCACCAATCGTGATATGCTCTGGAGGAACTCCATTTACAACGAGATCCTCACCAATAAAGTTCCATAAATTGATATAAGCCTTGTCCAATTTATCACCAGGATAATTGACAACATCAGATGAATCTCTGTCTGTCATATCTCTCCAGGCTAATTCAAAGCGTTTACCTAGTTCTACATCGACTTCAAAGGACTCTGGTCCAATACTAGGCCCAAGATATATATAGCAATCTTTGAACTCGGTCCCATAAGCCTCTTTCATGGCCTCAATAGTAAGTACTGGTAAGCGGCCAATGGCACCACGCCAACCTGCATGTGCCGTTGCAATCGCATGATGTTTGGCATCGTAAATGCCTACGCCAACGCAATCTGCAGTGAACAGAAATAATGGCACATGAGGTAGATTTGTAAATACCGCATCACAATCATCGATGGCCGTATCTTCTCCAAAAGCACCGGCCCCAATAAGGTCTTCTGTGATTTCTACAGCCTTTAAACCATGGACTTGATTGCCACAAGAAATACGGTTTGGTTCAACACCTAAATATTTCGCAACAATAGCTCGATTTTCTCGTACACTCTGAGCTTCATCGCCTACATGAAAAGCTAGATTTAATGATTCATAAGGGGCTTTAGATACGCCACCATGACGATAGGTATCGCCCATAACAATAGGAAATCGCTCACTCCAGCTTGGCGTCTCATAAGACCATATACCATGAGGACCTTTCACATCTATACGTTTTACAGATTGATTCATCTATTACTCCTATTTACATACACCACAGCGTTTACAACCTACTGCACATGGAGGTGTATATGCTTCATCAAGGGATCTTTGCCATTCCATTTCAAGATAGCCCTCCTGCATCCCCATGTCTAAATGGCTCCATGGCAAGAATTCATCAAAACTGCGTTCACGATAATTCATATTATCCATATCCAGGCCAGCAGCCTTCATTTCGGACTTAAAAGATTTACTGCCCCGATCGGCTGCACACGCTGCAATAACAGCGCCTAAGCGGCGATCCCCACGAGCAAGAACGCCTTGAATATACGCCTCTTTAGGCGATTCTACGAGAACCTCAATGCGGCGATTCTTTTGCAATGCTTTCTTTATATATTGTAGCTTTTTCTCCACCGCTTTTTGATTATCCATGGCCATCCATTGGAACGGTGTAAAAGGTTTAGGAATAAATGGATTAATACTTAATGTCAAACGACCTTTACAGCCTACTTTTTCCATATGAGCCTGTGTTCTCTCCGCAAGGCCTACAATAGCCTCAATGTCTTCATCGGTTTCCGTTGGCAGCCCAATCATAATATATAAGCGCATATGCTGAATACCTGACTTTGCAGATAAGGTGGCTGCATTTTGTAAATGCTCTTCACTGATACCCTTGTTAATGACCCGACGTAAACGTTCACTGCCCGTTTCTGGCGCAATGGTAATCGTCTTTTGTCCACTGTCCGCCAATCCATCCACCACGGCTTGTGTTAACGAGTCAGCCCGCAAGGATGCACAAGAATAGCGCATATCTTTAGAGCGAATATAATTAACGAGTTCATCTACCTCAGGATAATCCGAGATAGCAGCGCCCATGAGGCCCACCTTTTTACCAAGCTTTTCTGCACGCTCTACACCCTCTTTCAAAATGTCTAAAGGACGTACACGAGGTACGCGGAAGCAATACCCAGCCATACAAAAGCGACAGTGACGACCACAACCACGGGCTACTTCGATGATATACATAGCACCAAATTCAGTATAGTTCGTAGCCACTACCGTTTCACCACCGCTAGTGAGCATTTCAAAATGACGTTTGATCGTTTTAGGCACGCCCTCTGCAATATCATAGCCTTTAAATTCACCGTCTTCACTGTAAATCGGCACATATAAGGATGGTACATACACACCCGATATATCCGCTAATTGACGTAAAATAGCATGGCGATCCAAGCCTTCCATTTTCCCGTCCCGAATGATATCTAATACGCGACTGACGATACCTTCCCCTTCACCGATGATGAAAGCATCGATAAAGTCGGCAAAAGGCTCAGGGTTGAAGGTCGCACAAGGCCCCCCTGCAATAACGATAGGATCGAACTCTGTGCGGTCTTTCCCCATAATAGGTACACGGCCATGGCGCAACATAAGCGGAATGTGGAAATAATCCATTTCAAAGGTGACGTCAAAGGCTACCACATCAAACTGATGCATAGGCCGTTGTGTTTCAACACTCATAAGAGGCGTCTTAGTTTTATCGTACGCTTCTAGTTCTTTTTTCTCCGGTAAGAAGATACGTTCACATACGCTATCATTACGTAAGTTAATTTCCTCATAAATGATGTGGAGACCAAGGTTACTCATGCCCACAAAGTATGTATTCGGATAAACGATAGCTATCTTTTGCCCCGCATGAGGATTTACTGTTACCCGACTGTCTTCATCTTTATATAATTCTTGTAATCGATCAATTAAATCTTTACGATTCACTAATTTCCTTTCTATATAAACCCACTAAGAATAGTGGGCTTAATAAAAACTAAATACTATATACCTATTGTTAAAATGTTAATAGATGTATTAGCTTCATATTACAAGCTACAACTTAAGACTTTAATTTGCTCTTAGTCTTATTTTTTATTGAGCTAACTAAATTAGGTTTCTCTCTTTTATCGTAAGGATATACAACAACTTTACCATCTTTATATTCAGCAATATATATGTCCTTAACAGAGTATCCATGAGATTGAACTTCTTGTTCAAGCCACGCTCTATCTTTTTCAATTACATCAAGGGTAAATTGATTAATTTGACCATCATCGATAAGATCAAATCGGATATTATCTTCACCAAATTGAACCACGTTGAGCTGACCGTTTTGCTCCAATACGGCACGCTTAACATCCGTAACATATTGAACACCTGCAGCGCGAAGTTTTAATTTAAGCTCTGCCGCTTGAATGCCGTAACGCATACATTCTTCCGTTAAAATATGACCTCGTTCGATTACGATAACGGGATGACCATCAAGAATTGCTTTGAAGAAACGAAGATTTCCTTTTAAAAACTTAAGCGTCATTACCAAAATAGTCCACAAAATAAGGACTAACATAAACTGTAAAATACCAATTTGGTCATTGTAAATGATGGCACCGATAATACCACCAAGTACATAGTTTTGCAATTGGTCCAAAGCAGAGGTTGGCGCTAAATTGCCCTTTCCCATTAAGTTGATTTGTAAGATAATCGCCAAGAGACCGATGGCGAGTTTTGCAAAGACCATCCCATAGACGGCCATAGCTTCTGTCATATGTGGTCCTCCTTATGGTAATACGTCCGCTTTATCGTGAATTCGATCTGTAGGGCTCACCTTATACACACGGGTAATCGTATAGGTTGAAAACTCTGGGTTAAATTGAACCTCATAGTAAGCATCACTTACTTTTAAAATCATACCATTACGAATCTTTAAGGAGTTAACCGCCAATTGGTCGCTCGGTACGGAACGATCTGAACTAAAAGAATGTAAAAATTGAGCCATACGAGAGGAGTCCTCAGAATAGATTTTCATCCGATTATATTCTTGGTATTCAAGCCCTAAGAAGAACACTACGATTAAAGACAATATAACCATCAGATCACGATAGCGACTAGTAAAACCATTTCGTAATACTTGTACGCCCAAAACGAGCAATGCTAATAGAACAGCTACAATTATAATAAAGCCCCATGTTTGGCCCGCTACAGCCTGACTTTCAACATAGGCTAATGTGTAAAAATCCATGCCACACTCCTTTCAAATATACCTTTTATTATACCATATTTAATTCCAATATTTTCGATGTAATCGTCAAAAAGGGCCCCAAATAATGTAAGAAAGATAAAAAAATAGCGACCCCTTACGGGGTCGCTTTTAATAAGCATATAATCTCACAAAAGATTACCTAAGTAATGCTCTATTTTAACCAGCTCATCAAGTTGCGAAGTTCTGCACCAACTGGTTCGATTGGATGGCTAGCAGCGGCTTCACGGTGTTCTTTAAGGAATTTTTGACCATTTTTAGAATCTGCCAAGAATTCATCAGCAAATTTACCAGATTGAATATCAGCCAAGATTTGTTCCATCGCTTTTTTAGTATCCGCTGTGATTACGCGAGGACCTGCATGGTAGTCGCCGTATTCAGCAGTGTTGGAGATGGAGTGGCGCATTTTTTGGAAGCCACCTTCGTAGATAAGATCTACGATTAATTTCATTTCATGTAAGCATTCGAAGTAAGCGTTAACAGGTTCATAACCAGCTTCAGTTAATACTTCAAAGCCAGTTTTGATCAACTCAGTAACACCACCGCACAATACAGCTTGTTCACCAAAGAGGTCAGTTTCAGTTTCGGATTTGAAGTTAGTTTCCAAAATACCAGAACGGCCACCACCGATACCAGATGCCCATGCTAATGCCACTTCTTCAGTATCGCCAGATGGGTCTTTTTCTACAGCGTACAAGCAAGGAACGCCAGAACCTTCTTGGTATGTACGACGAACTAAATGACCAGGACCTTTAGGAGCTACCATGAATACATTGATGTCTTCACGAGGTACGATTTTACCAAAGTGAATGTTAAAGCCATGAGCAAATGCCAAGTACGCACCTTGTTTCAAGTTTGGAGCAATATCTTGTGCATATACGTCTGCTTGCAATTCGTCTGGAATCAATACCATAACGATATCAGCGCCTTTAACGGCTTCTGCAGTTTCTTTCACTGTAAGACCTGCTTCTTCAGCCGCTTTCCAGCTAGAAGAACCACCGCGAAGACCAATTGTTACGTCCATACCATTTTCTTTCAAGTTCAATGCATGAGCATGACCTTGGGAACCGTAACCTAACACTGTAATTTTTTTGCCTTCCAATTTGCTTAAATTACAATCTGCATCATAATAAACTGTAGTACCTAAAATTTTACCTGCCATATTAGACAACCTCCAAACATATTCAATAGAATATAGATTATATATACTGTACACAATCTAACAAATTTTTGCAAGATGTGGCGTACATTAATTTATTATCAGTAAGCCAAGTTTTAAGCCTCTGATAAAAAAATTTGATAACTACCGAACCATCACCCATGGACGATCATCTTTCCATACAACTTGTACGGAAAGTCCAAAGATATCAGATAAAATATCATCAGTTAGTACCTTGTGTTTAGGACCTGCATGAATCATCTTACCCTCTCGCAGGATAGCTACATGAGTAATAAACGGTAGTATCTCTTCAATTTGATGCGACACATAGATAATCGGCGTCTGCTGCTCAGCTACCAAAGTGGATACGGTGCGTAAAAACTGCTCCCTCGCTGGTAAGTCCAAGCCAGAGCAAGGCTCATCCAAAATCAATAATTCCGGATTTGCCATAATAGACCGCGCTAACAATACACGACGCTGCTCACCAGCAGATAAGGTATAAAAACGATGCCCTTCCAAATAGCCTAGTCCAAATTCAGATAGTAGTTCTATCCCTCGCTGATGGACCTCAGGTGCTACCTCTTGGTATATACCAATGCTACTAAACGCACCAGAAATAACAATATCTTCAACGACTTGTTTATCCAAGGTTGACTGAAATTGTCCAAGAGCAGAACTGACAAATCCTAGTCTAGATTTGATTTTAGGCCACGCATATTTGCCAAACTCCTTACCAAACACACGCAAAGTGCCCGTTGTAGGAATTTGATAAGCCGGTAGCATGCTGAGTAGCGTTGATTTGCCAGCTCCATTGAGACCTAATAAGGCCCAATGTTCACCTTCCTCTATATGCCAATTTACATTATCTAAAATAGGTCTACCATCACGGCGAAAGCAGACATTTTCATAATGGAGTAATTCACGCCCCACGTTATCAGCTCCTACATTTTTTCTCCACGGCTCATAGCGGTAATACCTGTTTTAGCAATTTCAAGAATACCATAGGTTTCCATAATTTGAATGAAGCCACGTAATTTTTCTACACTACCAATGACTTCAATGATCATAGATGTAGGAGAAATATCGAGCACATTGCCGCGATATACATCGGCAATCTGTACAATTTGTGATCTTGTGGAAGCAGATGCTTTTACCTTGATAAGCATTAGCTCACGGCATACCACATCATGATCGTCAAACACTTTAACCTTAACAACATCGATGAGCTTGTAGATTTGTTTTTGCACTTGATCAAGAATTCGGTCATCGGCCTCTACAGTAATAGTAATACGTGCATAACCTGGCTGATTTGTAATGCCAGATGTCATTTTTGTAACGTTAAAGCCACGACGGTTAAAGAGTGCCAAAATACGTGTACCAATACCCGGTGCATTTTTTGCAATGATTAAGACTTGATGTTCTTTCGCCATTATAGCACCCCTTTCTTACCCATCATACCGCTTATCGTGCCGCCTGCTGGGATCATTGGTAATACATTATCCTCTCGTTCAACGCGACAATCCAAGACAATGCTTTCATCAGATGTAATGTATGATTTAAATTCTTTGTTGAAAGTTTCAACATTATCTAGACGCGCTGCTTTCAAGTCAAATGCATCTGCAAGTTTCACAAAGTTCGGACTCACTTCTAAATCTACATAAGAGTAGCGTCTATCATTGAAGATTTCTTGCCATTGACGAACCATACCAAGATAGCCATTGTTAATAATAACAATCTTGATTGGCAAATTATATTGACGAACCATCATGAGCTCTTCACAAGTCATTTGGAACCCGCCATCACCGACAACGAGGATAACTTGTTTCTTAGGCGCCCCTACTTGAGCACCGATAGCCGCCGGCAAGCCATACCCCATGGTACCCGCACCGCCAGAGGTAACGATAGTATGAGGTTTTTTATGAGTTAAGAATTGAGCCGCCCACATTTGATGTTGACCAACGTCACTTACGATTATGGCATCTTCCTTGGCAATCTTATTAAGCTCAGACAACACATATTGTGCATGTAATACACCATTTTTCGATTCAGGTATCACCATAGGGTATTCCGCTTGCCATTCTCGGATTTGCTCAAGCCACGCTTCATGCGTTGTAGGTTCTACAAGAGCATTAAGCTCCGTTAATACCTGTTTTAAATCCCCTACGATAGGCACGTTGATTGTAACATTCTTATCAATTTCAGCTGGGTCGATATCGATATGGATGATTTTAGCTTTTTTACAGAAGAAATCTGGATGGCCTGTGATGCGGTCATGGAAACGAATCCCTGCAGCAATCACAAGATCAGCCTCATCTGTACTATTATTAGCTGCAACAGAACCGTGCATACCAACCATACCAAGGGCCAATTCGTGATCTCCTGGGAAGCCACCAAGGCCAACTAATGTATTCGTCACTGGGATTTGAGCCTTTTCAGCTAATTCTTTAAGCTCATCCATAGCACCAGACTTCAATACGCCTGCCCCAGCAATGATAAGTGGTCGCTTTGCATTTTTGATGAGAGTAGCTGCTTTTTTGATTTGGCCTTGATGACCTTTATAGGTTGGATCATAGCCTTCAAGATGAATAGGTACTTCGTACAATTTGTTGTATTCCGCCATGGATATTTTTTCGGTTTGAATATCCTTCGGAATATCGATGAGTACAGGGCCTGGACGACCTGTGCCAGCAATAAAGTACGCCTCTTTAATGATGCGAGGCAAATCATGAATATCTTGAACAAGATAGTTATGCTTAGTTATAGGCATCGTAATGCCTTGGATATCCGCCTCTTGAAAGGAGTCCTTACCGATAAAGGGCCGACCAACCTGACCAGTAATGGCCACCATAGGTACGGAATCCATGTACGCAGTCATAATACCTGTTACAAGATTCGTTGCGCCAGGACCAGAGGTAGCAAGACATACACCTACGCGACCAGATACGCGAGCATAGCCATCTGCCGCATGTGCAGCACCTTGTTCATGACGAACAAAGTAATGTTTAATTTCAGGGAAGCTATATATTTCATCATAAATTGGAATTACTGCGCCACCTGGATAGCCGAACATATCGGTTACACCAAGGCGATGCAATGTTTCAAGGACAATGCGTGCCCCATTGATTGTTTCTGCGCTCATAAGAACCCTTTCACCCAGCTATTCAGACAATATTTCGCTGGAATTTAAACGTTTAATAATGTAGCCATTATGTTTGAAAGTATCAATAATGTGTTGGATGTGCTCTTCACCATTTGTTTCTACCGTTACTTGCAATTCCACTTCATGGAAACGGTCAAGGTTTTTGAACTGATTATGGTCGAGTTTAATAACATTTGCATCTGCATCCGCCAGCATTTGAGATACCGCAACCAATTGACCTGGTTTATCAGGAAGGTTAACGGAGAAAGTAAAGATACGACCGCGCAATACGAGACCTTTATAATCATTGACGAAATAGTTAGTACGTCGATA
>ENA-OQKV01000328-OQKV01000328.1-human-gut-metagenome-genome-assembly--contig:-NODE-328-length-19115-cov-3.973773_pt1 | contig 19115 bp, 13 predicted proteins | sample MGYA00242655_ERZ504811 | MGnify/ENA primary metagenome ERZ504811 (study PRJEB26092, sample SAMD00036406) | human gut metagenome | host: Homo sapiens | study: EMG produced TPA metagenomics assembly of...
GGTTACTTTTTCAAATTGTTCACCTGAGAAAAACAGAACATGAAATCGATTCATGAGTAACAAAAAGATGACACAACTTTCCTCTCCTGAAGTTTGCTCATGCTAACATCCATGCATCCTCTTGCATCCCGGGCCGAATCATGGTAGGATAATGTCGGTTAGTTAGCGTATACTATCCAAATGAGAAGAGCGCATCCATTCCTATTATATATGGAGGTACAAATCATGAACTATCTTGAGATCGTAGACGTTCAGGGCCGTGAGATCCTGGACTCCCGCGGCAACCCCACTGTTGAGGCTGAGATCACCCTCGCCGACGGCACCGTGGCCCGGGGCTGCGCACCGTCCGGCGCATCCACCGGCGAGTTCGAAGCGCTGGAGCTGCGCGACGGCGACAAGGGCCGCTATCTGGGCAAAGGCGTCACCAAGGCTGTGGAGAACATCAACACCGTCATCGCTGATGCCGTCATCGGCATGGATGCTTCCGACATCTACGCCATCGACAAGGCCATGATCGACGCCGACGGCACCAAGGACAAGTCCAAGCTGGGCGCAAACGCCATTCTGGCCGTTTCCATCGCTGCCTGCCGCGCTGCTGCCACCTCGCTGGACATGCCCCTCTACCGCTTCCTCGGCGGCGTGAACGGCAACCGCCTGCCCGTCCCCATGATGAACATCCTGAACGGCGGCGCACACGCCGCCAACACCGTGGACACCCAGGAGTTCATGATCATGCCCGTGGGCGCACCTTCCTTTAAGGAGGGCCTGCGCTGGTGCGCCGAGGTCTTCCACGCTCTGGCTTCCATCCTGAAGGCAAAGGGTCTGGCTACCTCCGTGGGCGACGAGGGCGGCTTCGCTCCCAACCTGTCCAGCGACGAGGAGACCATCGAGACCATTCTGGCCGCCATCGAGAAGGCCGGTTATCTTCCCGGCAGGGACTTCATGCTGGCCATGGACGCTGCCTCCTCCGAGTGGAAGAGCCCCAAGGGCAAGGGCTTCTACAAGCTGCCCAAGGCCGGCACCGAGTTCACCTCCAGTGAGCTCATCGCACACTGGAAGAAGCTGGTGGAAAAGTACCCCATCATCTCCATCGAGGACGGTCTGGACGAAGAGGACTGGGAAGGCTGGCAGGAGATGACCCGCGAGCTGGGCGGCAAGGTCCAGCTGGTGGGCGACGACCTGTTCGTCACCAACACCGAGCGTCTGGCCAAGGGCATCCAGCTGGGTGCCGGCAACGCCATCCTCATCAAGCTGAACCAGATCGGCTCCGTATCTGAGACTCTGGAAGCCATCAAGATGGCTCACAAGGCCGGCTACACCGCCATCAGCTCTCACCGCTCCGGCGAGACTGAGGACACCACCATCGCCGACCTGGCCGTGGCTCTGAACACCTGCCAGATCAAGACCGGCGCTCCCAGCCGCACCGAGCGTGTGGCAAAGTACAACCAGCTGCTGCGCATCGAGGAGCAGCTGGGCGGCAGCGCCGTCTACCCCGGCATGGCTGCTTTCAACGTGAAGCGCTAACTTAGACTCTGCGACAGGAGCGCCAGTCCCGGCTTTGCCGGAGCTGGCGCTCTTTTTTGTCATTTCCATGTCAATTTGTCTAAAGTATACAAGAAAAAACATCAAAACTCAGCAAATCGACTATTGCCAATTCGCAACTGATATATTAGAATATAAGTGAGAGAGCGAGGCACTCCTGCCGCGCATAAACGCAAAGCAATATGAACGGAGGACATCCACTATGCCTATGAAAATGGGTTGGCGCTGGTATGGCGAGGGCAACGACCCCGTCACCCTCAGCGACATCAAGCAGATCCCCGGCGTGACCAGCATCGTCTGGGCGCTGCACAACAAGATGCCCGGCGAGATCTGGGAGATCGACGAGATCCAGAAGGTCGCAGACCAGATCCACGCTTACGGCTTCGACATGGACGTTGTCGAGTCTGTCAACGTCCACGACGACATCAAGATCGGCCTGCCCACCCGCGATCAGTACATCGAGAACTACAAGCAGTGCATCCGCAACCTGTCCAAGTTCGGTGTCAAGGTCATCTGCTACAACTTCATGCCCATCTTCGACTGGACCCGCACCGACCTGTTCCACCCCGTCGGCGACGGCTCCACCGCACTGTTCTACGAGAAGGACAAGATCAAGGGCGACTACAAGTCCATGGCCGAGTACATCATGTCCTTCACTGAGAAGTACAACATGACTTCCCCGGCTGGGAGCCGGAGCGGATGGCAAAGCTGGACGAGCTGTTCAAAGCCTACGCCCCCTGTCACCAAGGAAAAAGCTCTGGGAGAACCTGAAGTACTTCCTCGAAGCCCTGATGCCCACCTGCCGCGAGTGCGACATCAAGATGGCCATCCACATGGACGACCCCCCTTGGGACATCTTCGGCCTGCCCCGCCTGCTGGTGGATGCCGAGAGCATCGACCGCTTCCTGAGCATGGTGGACGACGAGTACAACTGCCTGACCCTCTGCTCCGGCAGCCTGAACGCCAACCCCAACAACAATGTGGCTGAGATCGTCCGCAAGCACTGCGACCGCATCGCATTCGCACACATCCGCAACATCCATCACTTCCCCAACGGCGACTTCTCCGAGGCTGCCCACCGCGACTGCTGCGGCGAGACCGGCATCATCGAGATCCTGCGCGCCTACCATGACTGCGGCTTCGAGGGCTACATCCGCCCCGACCATGGCCGTCAGCTGTGGGAGGAAGGCCCCGGCAGCTGCCGCCCCGGCTACGGCAAGTATGACCGTGCGCTGGGCATCCAGTATATGCTGGGCGTCTGGGACCTGCTGGACCGTCTGGACGAAGAGAAGAAGAAGGGCTGATATATCATGAAGCTGACTGATATCAAGAACGGCAATCTGTCCGCCGAGTGGGCAGAAAAGGGCTACGAGCTGCCCAAGTTCGACATCGAGGCCGTCAAGGCCAAGACCCACGCAGAACCCACCTGGGTCCACTTCGGCGCCGGCAACATCTTCCGCGCGTTCCCGGCTGCCATCCTGAACGACGCCCTGAACAGCGGCAAGTATGACCGCGGCGTCATCGTGGCCGAGAGCTTCGACTACGAGATCATCGACAAGGCTTATCAGCCCTACGACAACCTGAGCCTGCTGGTCTGCCTGAAGTCCACCGGCGACATCGAGAAGAAGGTCATCGCCTCCGTCACCGAGAGCCTGAAGGCTGACTACTCCTTCGGCGCTGACTGGGCACGTCTGGTCGAGATCTTCCAGGCACCCAGCCTGCAGATGATCTCCTTCACCATCACCGAGAAGGGCTACGGCGTCGCTCCTGCTGACCTCGAGCGCGGCCTGACCCCCGTTCTGGCCATGGGCAAGGTCACCGCTCTGCTCTATGAGCGCTTCAAGGCCGGCAAGCTGCCCCTGACCGTCCAGAGCATGGACAACTGCTCCCACAACGGCGATAAGGTCAAGGCCGCAGTCTTTGCCTACGCTTCCAAGTGGGTCGAGCAGGGTCTGGTCCCCGCCGAGTTCCTGGCCTACGTCAAGGACGAGACCAAGATCACCTTCCCCTGGAGCATGATCGACAAGATCACTCCCCGCCCGGATGCCAAGGTCCAGAAGATGCTGGCTGACGACGGTTTTGAGGACAACTACACCATCGTCACCGAGAAGCACACCTTCACCGCTCCCTTCGTCAACGCTGAGGAGACCCAGTACCTCTGCATCGAGGACCACTACACCAATGGCCGTCCTCCGCTGGAGCTGGGCGGTGTCCTCTACTGCGACCGTGAGACCGTCGATAAGATCGAGAAGATGAAGGTCTGCACCTGCCTCAACCCCCTGCACACCGCCATGTCCATCTACGGCTGCATGCTGGGCTACACTCTCATCTCCGCTGAGATGGCCGATGAGGACCTGCGCAGCTTCATCCAGAAGATCGGCTACATCGAGGCGATGCCCGTCGTCGTTGACCCCGGCGTTCTGAACCCCTACGAGTTCATCGGCGCTGTCATCAACCGCCGTCTGCCCAACCCCTTCATGCCCGACGCTCCCCAGCGGATCGCCACCGATACCTCCCAGAAGCTGGCGATCCGCTTCGGCGAGACCATCAAGGCTTACGAGGCGCGCGGTCTGGACAAGTCCAACCTCATCCTCATCCCGCTGGTGCTGGCAGGCTATGCCCGCTACCTGAAGGGCATCGACGACAACGGTCAGCCCTTCGAGATCTCTCCCGATCCGCTGCTGGCTGAGCTGCAGGCCATCGTCAACCCCTTGGAGGTCAAGGAAGGCGAGCAGGACTTCTCCTGCCTGAAGGCTCTGTACAGCCGCACCGATGTCTTCGGCGTGGACCTGTACGCCGTCGGTCTGGGCGAGAAGATCGAGTCCATGGCCAAGGAGCTGTTCGCAGGCCCCGGCGCTGTCCGCGCTACCCTGCACAAGTACGTCAAGGCCCGCTGATCGAAGCGTCACCTGACTTCATAAGCCATTTCCGCGCCCATGCTGCGTTTTGCTTTGCCGCAGCATGGGTTTTTATGATGTCTTTTTTCCGGCACAGGAAAAGCCGCCGGGCCTTGCGGCCCGACGGCTTTTCTTATGATAGGAGGATCAAAAATGATCGTAGACTATCTTATTCAGTTCAGGATGGTCTGCTCGGTCTCGACGTCGAACAGGTGGACCTTGTGGGGATCGAAGGCAACGCGGACGGTGTCTCCGTTGCGGGCCTTGGAGGTGGGAGCAACGCGGGCGGTCATCTTGTTGCCCTTGTACTCCAGGTACAGGTAGATCTCAGCGCCCATCATCTCAGAGACATCGACCTGAGTATCCAGCTGGCAGTCGGTGTGCTTTGCCATGAACTCGGGCTCATCGTCGATGTCCTCGGGACGGATGCCCATCTTGACCTTCTTGCCGACGTAGGAATCCAGCTTGCCGTCAGCGGTCTTCTCCTTGGGCAGGGGGATGAGGTCGCCGCCCAGGTCGACGCTGTACTGGTCGCCCTTCTTGACGATGGTGCCGTCCAGGAAGTTCATCTGGGGGCTGCCGATGAAGCCTGCGACGAACATGTTGCAGGGCATATCGTACAGGTTCTGCGGGGTATCGACCTGCTGGATGATGCCGTCCTTCATAACAACGATACGGTCGCCCATGGTCATAGCCTCGGTCTGGTCGTGGGTAACGTAGATGAAGGTGGTAGCCAGCTTCTTGTGCAGCTTGATGATCTCGGTACGCATGGAGGTACGCAGCTTAGCATCCAGGTTGGACAGAGGCTCGTCCAGCAGGAAGACTGCCGGGTTACGAACCATTGCACGGCCCAGAGCAACACGCTGACGCTGACCACCGGACAGAGCCTTGGGCTTGCGGTCCAGCAGGTGCTCGATCTCCAGGATCTTAGCAGCCTCGTGCACGCGCTTATCGATCTCGTCCTTCGGGGTCTTGCGCAGTTCCAGACCGAAAGCGATGTTCTTGTAAACGGTCATGTGGGGGTACAGAGCGTAGCTCTGGAACACCATTGCGATATCACGATCCTTCGGGGGAACGTCGTTGATCAGACGGCCGCCGATGTACATTTCGCCCTTGGAGATCTCCTCCAGACCGGCGATCATGCGCAGGGTGGTGGACTTGCCGCAGCCAGAGGGGCCGACGAAGATGATGAATTCCTTATCCTGGATCTCCAGGTTAAAGTCGGTAACAGAGGGAGCGGTAGCACCCGGATAGATCTTATAGATGTGCTGGCAGCTGATCGAAGCCATAGTCGTTTGCCTCCATAATTTTTAAGGTTCCCACGCTCTTGACGGCGTGTTCATTCGTTGGTACTATAATAACAGATAATTTTGTGATATAAAATAGCATTTTATTGATTAGAGGTGTCAGATATTGCTTTTTGACTGGAACACCATCGCTTTTCCCGCTTCCGTGCAGGATCTGCAGCTGTCTGCCCCCCTCACCCTCTCCGGCGAAGGACTGTGGGTGTGCCTTGTGTCCAGCGGCCAGTGCTCTGCATCCGTACCTGCTGCCGGGCCGCTGCCGCTGGGTGCAGCGCTCATTTTGCCGCCGCAGTCCGTGCCTGCCGGGCACCTGATCCTGAGCCGTGCCCCGCTGGCCCTTGTGCCGGAAAGCATCTGCCATCTGCTCTGCGTCCAGCTTACCGGGCAGGCGGCTTCCCAGTTTCTGGCCGGGCTGCACGAACTGCCCTTCCTTGCCAAGGGCGGTTCCTGCCCGGCCGCTGCCGAACTGATGGACCGCCTTGCTGAGGAAAAGGCCGCCCACAGCCGTGCCCGCAGCCAGTTGGCCTACGCACTGTTGTGTGAGCTGGCCGATGCCGACAGTGCCGCGTCCGCCCTGCCGCCGCTGGTGCAGGCCGCCATTGAGGACATCCGCGCAAACTACGCGGGCCTTTACGGCGTGGAGGAGCTGAGCGAGCGGCTGGGCGTGTCCAAGAGCCATCTAGTGCGCACCTTTACCGCAGCCATTGGCGTGTCGCCGGGCAAATACCTCACCACTGTGCGCGTTGAAGCAGCCCAGCGGCTGCTGCTCCACCGGGAGTACACACTGGACGTGGTAGCCAGCCTGTGCGGCTTTTCCGGTGCCAACTACCTGTGCCGGGTGTTCAAAAAAGAAACCGGCCAATCCCCCGCACAGTGGCGGGCAATGGCCGGTCACGCCGCGCAGAGTGGGCTTTCGCCCGAGGAATCTCTGCGCGAACAGGAGCTTTATATTTAAGGGCTATGCGGTCTGCTTTTTACCGCGTAGCAGCAAAAACAGGGTCAGCACTGCGGTGAGCAGTTCCGATGCCGGGAACGCCGCCCATACGCCGTTCATGCCAAATAGGCGGCTCAGCACCAGCGAGCAGGCCACGATGGCCACCATGCCGCGGCAGATGGAGGTTACGGAGGCTTCACGGCGTTGGTCGCACTCAGATAGCCCGCTGCCACGATGTTGAACCCGGCAAAGAGTAGCCCACAAAGTACAGCCGCATGCCCATGTGGGCAAACTGCGCCATCTGGGCGAGCTTTCGCTGTTGAATATGCCCACCAGTGCATCGGTAGCACCAAAGATGATGCCGTACAGCACCGCTGCCAGCACCAGTGCGGTGCAGCTGCCCAGGATGAGCAGCTTTCTGGCACCGGCCTTGTCGCTTTTGCCGTAGCACTCGCTCACCAGCGGCTGTGCGCCCTGTGCTACACCATTGAAGATGGCCGTTGCCACCAGCGCAAAGTTCGCCACCACGCCATAGGCCGCCACCGCCACATTGCCCGCCAGACCCAGCAGCAGGAAGTTGAATACGGTGGTGGTAACGCCGGAGGACATCTCACCCACAAAGCCGGAGATGCCAAGCTGGCAGCTCTGGCCCAGCAGCCTTGCCGAGGGGCGCTGGCGCACGAACTGCACGCTGTTCTCCTTCTTAAAGAAGTGGCGGCTGCAGATGGAAATGCTGATGATGGGAGACACGGCGGTGGCCAGCGCCGCACCGGCCAGCCCCAGACCCATGGGAAACATGAAAATATAGTCGAACACCACATTGAACAGGCTGCTGCTCAGGGTAGCCACCATGGCAAGGGAGGGGTCGCCGTCGTTGCGCACAAAGGCCGACACGATATAGTTGCACATGAAGAAGGGCGTGAACATAAGGAAGATGCGGGCATACGGGATGCCCAGCGCCACGATCCCCGCGTCACCGCCCATCAGCCGCAGAAGGCCGCCGGGCGCAAAAATGCCCACCAGCAGGAACGGCACGCTGAGCACACAGGCGCAGAAGATGGCATTGGAAAAATAGCGCTGGCAGCGCTCGTCTCCCTGCGCCTTGAGGATGGCATAGCGGGTGGCCGCGCCAAGGCCGACCATGGAGCCGACGGCAAAGATGAAGTTGTAGACCGGCAGGCAGAGGTTGAGCAGGGTAACGCCGTCGGTGCCCGCCGCCTGCGAGATGAAATAGGTATCGGCCAGAATGTAGCACGAGGTGCCCAGCAGGCCGAAGATATTCTGTGATACATATTTAAAGAACTGTTTTGTCAGGTTCATCCAAGTTCCCTTTCATGGCATTTTTTACGCATACCGGCATATTTTAGCACACCCCAAAATGCAAGTCAACACAAAAACGCCCTGTACCGCGCAAAAAAGCATTGACAGCCCGGGCTCTGGCCCTTACACTGGGAGCGGTCACAAAATCATCCCCCTCGCCGGGGGAAGTCTTTTATTACCAGCATCTTAATTTGGGAGGTTCTCTATGTCCGGCAGCACACTGTTTTCCATTGGCGAAGCACTCATCGATATGATCCCGTCCAGGGTGGGCTGTTCTTTTGACGAGGTTCCCTCGTTCAGCCCGCGCACTGGCGGCGCACCGGCCAACGTGTGCGCCGCCTTTGCCCGGCTGGGCGGCAAAAGTGCTTTTCTGAGCCAGCTGGGCGACGACCCCTTCGGCCACAAGATTGCACGGGAGCTGGAAGCCTGCGGCATCGACCTCTCCCATCTGGCCTTTACCGATAAGGCCAGCACGGCCCTTGCCTTCGTCAGTCTGGAAGAGGACGGCAGCCGCACCTTCAGCTTCTACCGCAAACCCTCGGCGGACCTGCTTTATTCTCCGGAGCAGATCGACCCTGCATGGTTCGCCGATGCCTTTGCCCTGCACTACTGCAGCGTGTCACTGGTGGACAGCCCCATGCGCTACGCCCACCTTGCGGCCATTGCCGCCGCACGCGAAGCTGGTGCTATCGTCAGCTTTGACCCGAACCTGCGCTTTCCCCTCTGGCCGGACCGCGACATGCTGCGCGGGACGGTGCTGCAGTTCCTGCCGCTTTCCAACATCCTCAAAATTTCGGACGAAGAGCTGGAATTTCTCACCGGCACTGCGGACATTGAATCCGCCCTGCCGCAACTGCTTGTGGGCGATGTGCAGCTGGTGCTGTACACCTGCGGCAGCAGCGGTGCCCACGCCTATACCCGCACCGCCCACGGCTTTGCCCCCTGCCGGGAAGTCCGGGCTGTGGACACCACCGGTGCAGGCGACGGCTTCATCGGCTCGTTTTTGTGGCAGCTGGAACGTGATGGCGTGACACTGGAAAAACTGGCAAAGCTCAGCAAAACAAAGCTGAACGAATACCTTGCGTTTTCCAATCAGTTCTGCGGCATCAGCGTGCAGCAGCACGGTGCCATCGACAGCTATCCCACCCTTGACCAGATGCAGTAAAGGATGCAAGAAGCCCTGCGTCCAGCACCGCAGGGTCTTCTTTTCTATTTACAATTTGTAGTATTGCGCCGCTATATTCCAGTTTTGTCTTGTTTCCGACATCTTCTCTGCCGGTTTAAGATTTGTTTATCCTTTGTACAAGCCTTGTTCTTATTCTCTGCCCGGTTCCATGTTACCATAAGGGCAAGAACAACAAGCAGGGAGGCTTTATCCATGTCCTTTGAATTTACCCTTCTGGATGCCTTGCAGGCTCTGCGCTGTCCGGTGCTGGATGCACTGGCGGTGTTTTTCGATCAGGCCGGTGCCCACGGCGAGATCTGGATCGCCTTCACGGCGGTGCTGCTGGCGTTCCGGCGCACACGCCGGGCCGGGCTGGCCATGGCGCTGGCGCTGGGCCTTTATATGCTGGCGGGCCACTGCGCCTTAAAGCCGCTGTTCGCACGCCCGCGCCCCTGCGACCTCCGGCCGGAGATGCTCACGCTGGTGGCCCGGCCGCATGGCTGGTCCTTCCCTTCCGGACACACATCCTCCGCCTTTGCCGCTGCCTTTGCGCTCTGGCTGCAGAACCGCAGGCTCGGCGTCCCGGCTCTTGTGCTGGCCGGGTTCATCGGCTTCACGCGGATGTACCTGTATGTGCATTTCCCCACCGACATTCTGGGCGGCGTGGCACTGGGCCTTGCATTGGGGGCCTGCGGCTCCCTGCTGGCAGATAAGATCAGCAACAGATGGGCGAAACGCAGTGAAGTAAAACGAACTGTATAAACCAATTTCGTCTCGCACTCGTTCTTGCTTTGCTTTTTACATTCAGATGAAGTATATCGCTTCGATTCTATTCGTGAAAAAGAGCCTCGGAAAAATCCTCAGATTTTTCCGAGGCTCAACGAATTATAATAGAATTTCCGCTAAAACAGCCAAAGCGCACGCGGCGGCTATTCCCAATCGTTCTCTTGCATTCAGGTAAAAACAAAAGCAGCCAGCACCGTGGAAAGGAGGATAAAGCGGTGCTGGCTGCGGTATGAGAACTCCCGAACTTTGCGGCGGATCAGGAGGGATTTGGTAGTCTGTCCGCCGTCGTTGGCGATTGCCTGGCATAGGCGGGGGACAGTGTTTTAATAAGTACCTGCTGGGCTGTGCCAGATGCACCAGCCCCCGCAGGTGAAAGCCCTTGTCGGCTTTGGGGAGATGTCTTTGCATCTCCCTGACTGCACCCTTATACTACCAGACAATCGTGGCATTTCTTTGTGGAGTTTTTGAACAATTTGCAAATAGATTTTCAGGTGTTTTCAAAGGAGGCCCCTGCTTATCGGGATGGTGGGCCGGAAGTTTCTCCGAAGACCGTCCGCTGGGGTGGGACCCTATTGCCCGAAGGGCAATAGGGCGGGCGATGGAATGGCCCGATTCGTGTCTGAGGAGAAAGCTTCCGGCACACCGCTCCTTCGCTCTTTTACTGCGCCCCGAAAAATTCCTTGGCGATGTCCGCGCTGCGCTTGGCATCCTTGGCGTACCAGTCCGCGCCGATCTTCTCGGCATATTCCGGCGTGAGCACCGCACCGCCCACCATGATCTTGCAGTCCAAGCCCGCTTCGTGCAGGGCGGCAATGGTTTCCTCCATGCTCTTGAGGGTGGTGGTCATCAGGGCGGAAAGGCCCACCAGATGCACATTCTTTTCCCGCACGGTGTTCACCACCGTCTCCACCGGCACATCACGGCCCAGGTCGATCACCTCAAAGCCGTAGTTTTCCAGAATGACCTTGACGATGTTCTTGCCGATGTCGTGCACATCGCCCTTGACGGTGGCCAGCACGATGCGGCCCTTGCTGGCGCTGCCCTCGCCCTTCTGGGCAATGACGTTCTTGATCTCCTCAAAGGCGCTCTGGGCGGCACTTGCGGCCTGCAGCAGCTGCGGCAGGAACAGCGTGCCCTTCTCGTACTTGGCACCCACGATGTCCAGCGCCGGGATCAGTGCTTCGTCCACCACTTCCAGCGGCTGCTTTTCGGCCAGCAGTGCCTTGGTCTGGGCGGCGGCATCACCCTTCAGGCCCTTTTCCACCGCCTTCATCAGGCCCGCATAAGGGCCGGTAAGCTCTGCGCTCTCACCGGATGCCGAAGCCGCAGGCACCGCCTGCGCGGCCTGCCGGATGGCTGCGGATGCAGGCACACGGTCGGCATACCGCTCAATGTACTTGGTGCTCTGCGGATCGCGGTTGGTCAGCACGTTGTAAGCGTACACTGCCGCCATCATCTCCTCGCTGGAAGGGTTCATAATGGCGAGGTCAAGGCCCGCATACATGGCCATGGTGAGGAAGGTGGTGTTCAGGTACGGGCGGCAGGGCAGGCCAAAGCTGATGTTGGACACGCCCAGAATGGTGCGCACCCCCAGCTCCTTCTTGCAGGCTTCCAGTGCCTGCACGGTGGCCAGAACGTCCTTCTGCTGGGCGCTGGCGGTCAGGGTCAGACAGTCGATGTAGATGTCCTCCCGCGGGATGCCGACGGCAAGAGCCGCTTCGGTGATGCGGCGGGCAATGGCCACCCGGTCCTCGGCGGCGGGCAGGATGCCCCGCTCATCGATGGCAAGGCCCACGATGGCCGCACCGTACTTTTTGCACAGGGGCAGGATCGCGTCCAGCTTTTCCTGCTCGCCGTTGGTAGAGTTGACGATGGGCTTGCCGTTGTACACGCGCAGACCGTTTTCCAGCGCCTCCACATTGGAGGAGTCCAGCTGCAGCGGCAGGCTGGTGACGCTCTGCAGGGCCTTGACCACCTTGGGCATCAGGGCAGGCTCGTCCACGCCGGGTGCGCCCACGTTCACGTCCAGCACCTGAGCCCCGGCCTCCACCTGACTGACCGCCTGCTCCAGAACATAGTTCATATCCTCTTCCCGCAGTGCCTGCTGGAAGCGCTTTTTGCCCGTGGGGTTGATGCGCTCACCCACCACCGTGATGCCGTCCACGTTGACAAAGTCCACCGGCGTGCAGAGCACCGAGGGCATTTTGTGGGCCGAACGGCCGGGTACGCAGCCTGCAAAGGTGCTGTTGAGCAGTTTGATGAACTCCGGCGTGGTGCCGCAGCAACCGCCCGCCGCGAACAGATGCAGTTCCCGGTAGGGCTTCATTTCCATGGCGAAGAGCTGCGGAGTGATATCGTAGCCGCTGCCGTCGGCCCGGGGCAGGCCCGCATTGGGCTTGACGAACACCGGAAAGTCGCCGGGCACAGCCTCTGCCAGACGCTTTGCCATGGGGAAGATCTCCTTGGGGCCCAGTGAGCAGTTGATGCCCACCGCGTTGGCACCCAGGCCACGGGCGGTCACACCGAAGCTTTCCACCGTGCAGCCGGTAAAGGTGCGCCCGCCGGCTTCAAAGCTCATGCTGGCTAAGATAGGCAGGCCGCTGTTTTCCTTTGCGGCCAGCAGAGCGGCTTTCAGCTCGTAAAGGTCGGTAAAAGTCTCGAAGAAAATGAGGTCGGCCCCGGCGGCAGCGCCTGCCCGGACGATGCGCGCATACTCGCTCACCGCATCCTCAAAGGCCAGCGTTCCGCTGGGTTCCAGCAGTTCTCCCAGCGGGCCGACATCCAGCGCGGTCAGGGCACCGTAGGGCGCACAGGCGCGCTTGCAGTTGGCGATGCCCGCCGCAATGATCTCTTCCAGACTGTAGGCGCTGCCCGCCAGCTTGTGGGCCGATGCGCCAAAGGTGTTGGCGTTGACGATGCGGCTGCCCGCAGCGGCATACTTGGCATGGATGCTCTCGATCAGCTCCGGGTTGGTGATGTTCAGTTCCTCCGGCTTTGCACCCAGCTTCAGGCCCGAAGCCTGCAGCATGGTGCCCATGCCGCCATCCAGCAGGATGGTATTGCTCTGCTTGAAAAGTTCACTCGCTTGCACAGGTCTTTCCCCTCTTTCTATACTCACACCGGGTGCGCAGCACGCAGTGGCCGCACCCGGCCAGTTTTCCCTTTACCGGGTGGCCGCTGACCCCCAGAATGGCCGTCACGCTCTTGCGCGGGGTCATCAGGTTGGTATCGGTCACACACAGGCCCGCCCGGCGCACCGTATCCAGCGCGTTTGCCACCAGCGGCTGTACTGCAATATCCCAGTCACCGTAGCCGGGCGAAAACCGCCCGGTCAAATACTTTCCCTCTTTTGCGGCCCACTGGCGCAGCTCTGCTTCGGCTGCGTCTGCGGCCTGCTCGGCCAGCGCGCTGCCCAGTGCGTCGGACGCAACGCCCGCCGCGATATCTCCCACACCGGCACGGCGGATCTGTGCATCCACGCCGGGGCCAAGGGTCACGGCCAGCAGCACCGCCTGCGGGCAGTTTTCCAGATGCTTCATCACATCCCCACCCCGCAGGATGCCTGCTTCGGCAAGGGCAGCCGTGTCCGCTTCCAGCCAGACCGCCCGGGGCGTTGCCGCCGCCAGCAGCGGCATGGCGCATGTTTCCAACAGGGTCATGGTGCGGTCGTCCGGTTCCCCTCTGGCCCCGAAATACCGCGCTGCCTGTGCTGTATCGATCGCCGCCGGTTTTGCCAGCACCAGCGGCTGCGGTGCACCGATCATCCGCCGCACCTCCTTGCTTTTTTGAAATAAAGTGGTCTTAAGTATACCGCACCTGTGGGATTTTATCAATCCCGCAGAGCGGCGGATAAAAGAAAACTCCCTCAGTCACAGCTCACGCCGTGCCAGCTCCCTCAAGGAGGGAGCCTCTGTCGAAAAGGTAAGCTTTTCGGTTTTGCCAAAGGCCCCATCCCAGAGGGGGCTGTCTGTGAAGCAGACTGGGAGAGTTCGTTCTTTATTTGATGCAGCTGGAACAGGGCGTATAGCCTGCTTCCACGGCTTCCTGATAGCTGGAGAAGAGGATCTGGTTCTTCTCTGCCGGCAGGTTCGGGCAGGTAGGCAGATGGAACTTTTTGCTGTTCACATTGCCGATGTACGCCTGCTGGGCCGTGCTGGATGCCGCCGGGTCGGTGGGGTTCAGCGCGGAATCTGCCGCAAAGTGCTCGGTGCCCACGGTGTAGTTCTGGCCGTCACTGCCAATGGTGATGGTGCCCTGCAGGTCGGTGCGGTACACATCCACCCCGGCATCCCGCAGGATGCTCAGCGTTTCCTCGTGCGGGTGGCCGTACTTGTTGTTCACGCCGCAGGAGATGATGCCCATTTCCGGCAGCACCGCGTTCAGGAAGAGGTAGCTGGTGGAGGTGCTGGAACCGTGGTGGCCCACCTGCAGCACATCGGCCCTGAGGTTCGCGCCGCTGTTCACAAGGTCGGTCTCCGCAGTCTTTTCCATGTCGCCGGTCAGCAGGAAACTGGTGGAGCCGTAGTCGATGCGCAGCACAATGGAGGTATCGTTGGTGTCGCTGTACTGTGCCACCGGGCCAAGCATGGTCACGGTAGCGCCGCCCAGCGGCCACATCGTGCCCACGGCGGGCACCTCTACCTGCAGGCCCTGCTGTTGGGTGTATTTAACAAAATCCTGAAAGCACTTGGTGGAGGCATCGGTCACCGGGCTGTACACATGGTACGCCGGGAAGTAGGCCAGTGCGGCAGCCAAGCCGCCTACATGATCCTCATGCGCGTGGGAGCAGAACACATATTCCAGCTGTTCCACCCCCTGACTCTGCAGGTAAGAGACGATGAGACTGCCGTCGTCCACATTGCCGCCGTCGTAGAGCATGAACTGTCCGTCGCATTCCACCAGCACACTCAGCGCCTGACCCACATCGATGAAATGCACCTCCAAGGGTGCGTCCACTGTATCCACAGCCGCCGCAGCAGAAGCGGACGGGTTCGGCACTACATCGGCGCTTCCGCCCGGGACGGACGGCAGCCCGCTGCAGCCCGCAAGGCTCAGCACCAGTGCGGCGGCAGCGGCCAGCGCAGCAAGGCGCTGCCACAGGCCTTTCTTAGGCGCGTTTACTTTTTCTTCTTTCCAGTTTTCCACGTTGTGTTCTCTTTCTGTTGATCGTTTTTTGGCTTGCGCGCGGGTGCCGAATGGGGCGCAAAGCGTGCGCCGGGGCTGGGCGCACGGCCTGTCGGTGCAGCGGCACGGCTTTGGCCGTGGGCAGGCTTGCCGTTATGGCCCTTCTGGTTCGGGCGCACCGTATAGGTGCCGTCATTGTGGATCGTCACATCGGCGGCTTCGGCCCGGCGGGCAGAGCGCTGCACGGCGCGGCGGCCTGCGGCGGGCACCAGCAGGGGGATCAGGTCCTCCCGGTGGGTCATCTTCAGCGCCTTGACTACCTTCTCGGCGTTGCGAGGCTCGTAGTATTGCAGCAGCGCCCGCTGCAGCGCCTTGCCCTCGGGGGTCTTTTCCACAAACACCGGCTTCAGGGTGTAGGGGTCAAGGCCGGTGTAGAACATGCAGGTGCTCACAGTGCCGGGGGTGGGGTAAAAATCCTGCACCTGTTCCGGGCGCATGTGGTTTTTGTAAAGATATTCTGCCAGATAGACCGCATCCTTGAGGGTGCTGCCCGGGTGACTGGACATCAGATAGGGCACCAGATACTGCTTTTTGCCGGCCTTTTTGCTCAGCTCATAGAATTTATCCTTGAACTTGTTGAAGGTCTCGATGGGCGGCTTGCCCATGTAGGCCAGCGTGTTGGGGGCACAGTGCTCCGGAGCCACCTTCAGCTGACCGGACACATGGTACTCTACCAGTTCCTTGAAGAAGGTGTCGTCCGGGTCGGCCATCAGGTAGTCGAACCGGATACCGCTGCGGATGAACACCTTTTTCACGCCCGGCAGCTCCCGCACCCGGCGCAGGATCTTCAGGTAGTCGCTGTGGTCCACGATCATGTGGGAGCAGGTGGTGGGGGCAAGACAGTGCTTGCCGCCGGTGCACATGCCCCGCAGCATCTGCTCCCGGCAGGAGGGAAAGCGGAAGTTTGCGGTGGGGCCGCCCACATCGTGGATGTAGCCCTTGAAATCCGGCTCGTGGGTCATGCGCTCGGCTTCCGCCACGATGCTGTCCGCGCTGCGGCTGGTGACACGCCGCCCCTGATGCAGCTGGATGGCGCAGAAGTTGCACCCGCCGAAGCAGCCGCGGTTCTGGATGATGGAGAACTGCACCTCACGGATGGCGGGCACGCCGCCCATGCTCTCGTAGATGGGGTGGTACCGGCGGGTGTAGGGCAGAGCGTAGACCTTATCCAGCTCCCCGCGCACCAGCGGCTTTGCGGGGATGTTCTGCACCAGATACTTCTCGCTCTGCTTCTGCACGATGATCTGGCCGCTGACCACATCCTGATTGTCCATCTGGATGCGGCAGGCCTTGGCATACGCCGTCTTATCCGACGCCACCTTTTTAAAGCCTGCGCACTCCACGTAGCGCTCGGGCAGATGGTCGAAGTCGGTCATGTAACAGGTGCCGTCCACGTCCGTGATGCTCTCCACCGGTTCCCCGGCGGCAAGGCGGCGGGCGATCTCCACGGTCTGGTGCTCGCCCATGCCAAAGCTGATGATGTCCGCGCCGGAATCCTCGGCGATGCTGGGCAGCACGGTGTCCAGCCAGTAGTCATAGTGGGCAAAGCGGCGCAGAGAAGCTTCCAGACCACCTAAGATCACCGGCAGGTCGGGATAGGCCTGCTTGGCAAGGCGGGTGTACACGGTGGCGCTGCGGTCCGGGCGTGCGCCGCCCTTGCCACCGGGGGAATATTCGTCCTCAGCGCGGGGAATCTTTGCCACGGAATAGTGGCTAACCATGCTGTCCACGTTGCCGCCGCCGATGAAGAAGCCGTACTTCGGCTTGCCGAACCGCTTGAAGTCCTCGCAGTCGGTGTAGCGTGGCTGGGCCAGCACGCCGATCTTATAGCCCTCGGCTTCCAGCAGACGGCTGATGATGGCAGTGCCAAAGCTGGGGTGGTCCACATAGGCATCGCCGCCCACCACCACAAAGTCCAGCTGCTCCCACCCGCGGGCCTCCATATCGGCCCGGCTGATGGGAAGAAATTCGGTGTAGATCTTAGGGGAAGAGTTGTCCATTTGCTAATATCCTCATTCTTGGTTGAACACGGGCGAGTGCTCTTTTATTTTTATTCCTCCGGTTGGTTCATCTGCATTTCCAGCCACTGCTGGCGGCTGATGAGCACTGCACGGGGCTTGGCACCCTCGTAGGGTCCGATGATGCCTTTTTGTTCCATCTCGTCCATGATACGGGCCGCGCGGGCGTAGCCCAGCTTACAGCGGCGCTGCAGCAGGCTGGTGGAGGCCTGACCGGCATCGATGACCACCTCCACGGCCTGCTTGAACATCGGGTCGGTATCGGGATCCTCGTCGGAGTCCGCGCCGCCGCTGCCTTTCTTGCCGTCCTGAATGGCGTGCTTTTCCATGGCTTCGATCATGGCTTCGTCATACTGCACAGTGCCGCTCTGCTTGATGAAGTCCAGCACACGGCTGATCTCCTCATCCCGCACGAAAGTGCCCTGAATACGGGTAGGCTTGGGCGCACCCACGGGCATGAACAGCATATCACCCATGCCCAGCAGCTTTTCGGCACCGGAGCCGTCCAGAATAGTGCGGCTGTCCACCTGACTGGACACTGCAAATGCGATGCGGCTGGGGATGTTGGCCTTGATCAGGCCGGTGATCACGTCCACGCTGGGGCGCTGGGTGGCTACGATCAGGTGCATACCGGCGGCGCGGGCCTTCTGGGCGATGCGGCAGATGGAGTCCTCCACATCCTTGCCCACCACCATCATCAGGTCGGCCAGCTCGTCGATGATAATGGCGATGTAGGGCATCTTTTCCAGATCAGGCCGTTCTGCGGCCAGCTTGTTGAAAGACTTGATGTCGCGCACATTGTTCTCTGCAAACAGATGATAGCGGCGCTCCATCTCCTGCACCGCGCTGCCAAGGGCACCTGCGGCCTTTTTCGGCTCGGTGACCACCGGCATCAGCAGGTGGGGAATGCCGTTGTACTCGGCCAGCTCCACCACCTTGGGGTCGATCAGCAGCAGCTTCACGTCCTCCGGGCTGGAGCGGAACAGCAGGCTCATGATGATGCTGTTCACGCACACGGATTTACCGCTGCCGGTGCTGCCTGCAATGAGCAGATGGGGCATCTTGCACAGGTCTGCCACCTGTGCCACACCGGCAATGTCCTTGCCAAGCGCAATGCCCAGAGGTGAGGTCATGCGCAAAAAGCTCTGACTCTCGAACACGCTGCGGATATACACCGGGGTCTTTTTGTGGTTGGGCACCTCAATGCCCACGGCAGGCTTGCCGGGGATGGGCGCTTCCATACGCACATCTGCCACCGCAAGGTTCAGGGCGATATCGTCTGCCAGCGAGGTGATTCGGCTGATCTTGACACCCGCCATGGGCTGCACCTCGTACCGGGTGACGGAGGGGCCCCGGGAGATATCCAGCACACGGGTGCGCACGCCAAAGCTTTCCAGCGTATCCACCAGCTTCTGGGCGTTGGCTTTCAGCTCTTCCTGCGCGCCGGGGTCGGTCTCGTCCTGCGATTTTTCAAACAGCTCAATGGGCGGATACTGGTACTGATAAGTATCCACCGGTTCGGTCTCGTCCACAGGGGCCGCTGCCGCGGCCTGCTCGGAAGCGGCAGGCTTTTCCATTGCCGCTGCCACCAGCGTGCTGATATCCTTTTCCTCCACCGGTTCGCTGGTAATGCTGATCCAGCCGTCCTCGTCGGGTGTGCCGCGCATGGCAACGGCGTTTTCGGCGCTCACCCGGGCGGGTGCCGCCGGGACTGCGGGCTGGATGGGCACGGCGGGCATCTCCGGCGTGACTGCCGCTGCCGGGCTTTCCGGCTGGGCCGTCGGCATTGCCGGGGTCATGACCGGAGTATCAAAACTTTCCGCTGCCGCAGGCTGCACCGGCTGTGCAGCCTTTGCAAGAAATCGGATGCATCGGTCTCCACTGTGTCCTGTACGATGGGCTGCGGGGCAGGTCTGGGGGCCGGGCGCAGCGGGTTCTGCCCAAAGGTGCCGCCCGGGCCCACGA
>ENA-OQKV01000330-OQKV01000330.1-human-gut-metagenome-genome-assembly--contig:-NODE-330-length-19026-cov-5.253188_pt1 | contig 19026 bp, 18 predicted proteins | sample MGYA00242655_ERZ504811 | MGnify/ENA primary metagenome ERZ504811 (study PRJEB26092, sample SAMD00036406) | human gut metagenome | host: Homo sapiens | study: EMG produced TPA metagenomics assembly of...
GCCCGGAAGCTTGGCGGGGTTATCCCGGCTGACACGGTAGAGCTCCATGGGATGGACGCCGCTCAGCGCACGGACAAGCCGCTCCTCGCTGTACTGCCCATGATACAGCTGCACAAAGTACATCACGCCCCGCAGGACAGCCGCCCGGAAGGAATCCGGTTTGCCCTCCCACGCTTCCACGATGTGCCGCAGAGCTTCGCAGTAGATCTCTTCGCCCAGCTGGTCGTACAGCTTCAGCGCCGTGCCCACGCAGCCGATGCGGTAGTCGCTCAGCTGCATACTGTCGTAGTTGAGGGAAAGCCCCGCCCGGTTAGTGGCTGCGACAAACGCCTTGGAAGGCGCATCGCCGCCCACCACCTTGGCGCGCAGCTTGATGCCCGCCGACAGGGGTGCGGCGTGACCGTTCTGCTCGGCAAAGAGCAGGGCTTCCTGCTCCATCGTCAGACCGGTGTAGACCTTGCAGAGGATCGGGCGGTCCTCGCCGCCGTTGAGGAGGATGCAGCCCTCGATGGTGTGCTGCCCATCCATTACATAGTACCTGCCGTTGCGGAAGCTGACCTTCGGCTCGTTAACGATGTACTCGTTGAAGTCCCTTGCAATCAGCTCCACCCTCTTGCGCTCTACGCCCCGCTGGTAGATCTCGCGGGGATAGATCAGCTTGCTGCTGTGGATGACCGAAAGCTGGTACGGCGGGTTGATACCAATGAAAGTATTGTTGTCGTTCAGGCGCATCGCATTTCCTCCTTGATTCTCCAAATGTACTTTTCGGCTTCCTCTAAGATCTCAGTCACCTGCTGCTTCCGCTTCGGGCTGGTGAGCAGGCTGGGATTGAAGGTGAAGCTATATTCGAGCCGCTGGATCATGGCATGAACCGCGGATTGCAGTTCGGTGTACAGCATCATTTCCTCGATGCTTCCGGCGTTCTCAAAGGACGACCGGATGGGCGTATAGGGGTAGACAGGCGGTTTGCCATCCACCACCTCAGGCGGCGCATAAACCGCCGTAGAGCGCCGGATAGGCTCTATCTGCTGGATGCTGCCCATAGGGTTCAGCGCAAGGCTGATGCGAACCGCATCATCCACCCGGCGCATCTCCTCTGGGGTCAGATGCCCCAGATACTTCAGTGCCCGGCTTTTGTCGATGGTGAAGATCTGCTCTGCCTGCACAACGGACGGCATATTCAACCCTGCGTTTTCCAACAGGCAGTGGGTCGGCTGGTTTACTTTCTTTTCCGCCTTGCTTGTCATGGTCGCAACGATCAGGGTCGGAGAGTGATAATTGCCCACATCATTCTGAAGAATGACCGCTGGGCGGTCACCGTGCTGTTCCGAGCCGGTGCTCGCCCCAAAATGGGTGAAGAAGATGTCTCCGCGTTGGAATTTCCAATTTTGCTGCAAAATTGTACCTCCATGTTGTTATGTGCAAAGCCCGCTGCCAGATGTTCCGCAGCGGGCTTTGTTCAAGGTATGGTGGTATAGTTGGGTCAGCGGTGCATGACCACATAATCGTAGCCGCGCCGCATCTGGCAGACGGTGCAGGTGTCCATGCTCCGGTCTGGGCTGGGTACGAGCGCGATCTTGAAAGCCTTTGCATCCACAAAGTGCCGTAGACAGGTACCGCAGAGGGTTCGGATGGACTTGACCATCTCAGGGGTCAGCTCCATCTCCTCGTAGATCTCCTGCTCGCGCACCGTGGGGTTCAACTCGTCCATAAAAGTGCCCTCCTATGTATCAAAAAGTGAATATTCGGATAAAGAATAAATAAGAGTACGTAAAAAAACGGGAACTGCCGGATGCGTGGAACGTACCCGACAGTTCCCGGATCAATATGATTAAAGGTCTCGCATATTCGCCCTCGGCTCCCTGCGAGTGGGGCATAAACATCTGGCAGCGGACTTGTACCGCTTCATTGGCATTTCAGCCACCCCGTCTGCTTTGTGACCGGGCCGCGAATTACGGAAGTATCATTATCGGAGTACCAGATGACGGAACTATTCAGTTTTCAAGGTCCCTGAGGTCGGACGTTTCGCCCTGCGGCAGGTGCCGCTTGGGAAATTGTCCTCTCACTTGGTAGCCGACGAGAAAGGTCAATTCGTAGCATTGAAATTGAAGTTTTTCAAAAATTTAGTAATTCTCTTGATTTTGATACTAATAGTGGGCCGAGATACGCCGTAGACTTTAGAAATTTCAGTGATGTCGTATCCCTCGTAAGCGTACATGGTGATGATTTCCAAATCTTCGGTTTTCAAAGTTTCGAGTGCAGTAAGCAACTGCTCGTTCTCAATCTCACCAATCCATGCAAAACGGCTTTTAGTTTCGTGGTAAGTATCTGTCACGGTAATCGCATCCTGATAGCGTAGCATCAAAGGCGACGCTTCTTCCTCAGAGCTTTCATACGCAGGAGCGGTGAATTCCTGCGTCCGCTCGATAAAGGTACGCTCCGAATTGAATTGCTGACGGTCATAATCGTACATCTTCTGGATGGCCTCTTTCGTCATTCCCGCAGCTGCGTACTCGATGCGCAACTTTTCCCAGTGTGCTTCAAACTTCTTCAACTCATAGCCTTTATTAAAAGACATCGTAAACCTCCAAATTTTCGATAAGTCGTAAAAAGTCGAAAATTTGGAAGGCTACGGATATTTCGCCGCTTGGGGCATCCACGAAAAACGGACAAACATAAAGCCTGCTCCTTTTTACGGGAGCAGGCTACCTGAAGGCTAAAAAAATAGCCGGACAACCAACTAACAGAGCGGTTCTAAAGCAGAATCACTCTATCAGCTGTTGCCCGGCTATTTGGTGCGCGTTTCATACATTGCCTTGCGGCAATGGCCCGTTGCTCGGTGACGAACAGTCCATATTCAGGGTGCAATGCACCCGATTTTTGAAATTGTGGTTTGTCTAAAAAAGTCAGCGCCTGCGGTAGGCTAAGTCAACTGTTGCTACGTTACCGCACTTGAGGCACTTTATGCTGATAGAGCCTGAACAGCTCTCGGTTTTTTGGTAGAGCTTGTGTCCGCAAACCGGACAGAACCTCCAGCCAATGCTGAATTGTGCCTGCTGTATATTGCTCAGCGGTTTATTTTTAAAAGAACGTCTATTTGACTGAATCATATTTATTCTCCAAAACGGATGATGTCCAATGGATGGCGGTGGATGGGCTTGCCGTTTATGACCTGCATCTGCTGTAATCCGATTCTGATAGCAGACCACGATACTCCCATCCGCGCAGCCATCTCCAGAATTTTTTCATAGTTCGGGTCAGATGCGGATTTGTATAGGATTCCATTCGGCAGGCACAGCGATGCACGTTCTATTTCGGCATTGATCAGAAATGTTGGCATCAGCAGCTCTGCTGCAAGGGTATCCGCCTGCCATTCTTCCCACGAGGGCTTTCCGTTTCTCTCCCGATAGGCAATGTGCCCACGACACTTGACTGCTTTTCCGTAGTCGTTCGGAAACAGATCAGCCAAAATCTGATGTGCTGCTTCATGCGCTATCGTGAAATTCCGGCATCCGGTGCAGCTGTCTGACGCAAGGGCGGAATCGATTACAACGTCCTTCGGCATGAACACCTCCACAAGCTTTGTCCCGTCCCCCAAGGTTACGGTAAAACCGCATTTCTGGAAAACAGTCAGTCCTAGAATACTTCCATCGCTGCATAGCGGCAGCATTTTCACATTCAGCCCAAGAACAGAACTTGCGAGCCGTTCAGGGTCAATGGGTTCTGGGTCATCTTTACTGATCCCGAAACGGGTATAGTACTGGTCGATATACTTACCCGCTATGTGCGAAAGATCTGCGCGGGATAAGTATCTTGCCATTACGAAGCACAGCTTTCCGGCACGGAGCAGTAGGCTTCCACGAACCACTTGCCCCGTTCAAGCCAAAGATTCCGCTTCTGACCGCAAATCAGGCAGGTGAAACAGTGACCTTTTCCGCCTAGGCGTGATGTCCCGTGTTTGACTGCCAAGACACGATCAATTCCATAAGTGTGAGCCTTGTCATAGTTTATGGCAAGAGGGCGGATCTTGCCATCAGGAGTAAAACGAACGTCCACTTCGACGTATCTTTTCTCATGGCGAAGGTTGTAATCACCACACATCAGAAATCCTCCTTTTTGCAGATTTATCAGAATGCAGCGTGCATTACTTGCGAGTCATACTGCGTGCCACGAACTGTTTTTCGTTTACCGGATCACAAAGGAGTGTTCTTGTTATGAAAAAGAAAACCACGCTCACCAAAATGCACATAGCCCCATCCACAGTGCGCTATGATGCAGTCGCTGCGAGGGATAGCAATGAGGTTGGTCTGATTCTCGCAGCTGTACGAAAAAGGAATGGTTATTCACTTGTAACTTTCTCCGAACTTCTCCGCCACTATGGCGTCGATGTCAGTGACAAGGGAATCAACAAATGGGAAAAAGGATACACCACTCCCAGCATCTACCAACTGGTTGCAATCTGCCACGCATTGAACATCAAGGAAGGACCTTCCTACTTTACAAAGAACTTTCAGAAACCCGCCCTTCTAAATGCCATCGGGCAAAAAAAAAAGGTCGCTGAGTACGAAATGGACTTGATTGCATCTCGGCGCTACCAGCCAGGCACAGAAGAGCCTGCGAAAATCGACTGCATAATGATGCCAGTATCAGAATTGCCAGTATCGGCAGGTCTAGGAGCTTTTCTTGAGGGTGAAATGTTCCAGCAGATACAAGTGCCTGCCAGTAGCGTTCCGGCTGGTGCCGAGTTCGGGATATACGTTAGCGGTGATAGTATGGAGCCACGTTATCATAGCGGACAAATCGTATGGGTAAAGCGCTGCGAAGAACTCGAATGCGGGGATATAGGAATATTTGTATATGATGGCTGTGGCTATCTGAAAAAATACGATGAACATACCCCAGACAAGTCCCACGCGGAGCTTCTCACCGACAGCTATGGCGTGGTGCACAACCAACCGGTTTTGGTTTCTCTTAACACCAAATATTCGCCGATCCTTATATCTCCAGAGCAAAGATTCGAGGTTGTTGGAAAAGTTTTGAACTAAAAAGATGGGAGGGAATTTCGTGGATACGATTAAGCGTGTTCAGGATTTGATGCAAGAGCGTGATATGAATCTGTGTGTGTTGGCAAAGAAATGCGGAATATCGTATTCCACGATTCAAACAACTGCCCGTCGGGGAGGGCAGTTAAGCGTAGAGACGATTGAAAGAATTTGTCAGGGTTTAGGAATTACATTAAAAGACTTCTTCGATTCCTCCTACCTGTAAATATAGGGGCAGCAAAAAAGCCGTTCGCCACGCTGGAAAATCTGCGTGGTGAACGGCTTTAATACTGCTTCTATTTATCCTTTGGTAATCTCCAGATAAACACTAATCTCCATGATTGTTACCATTGAAGGAATACATTTGCGACGATCTTCGGGCATACCGAATAAGATTTGCATTGGCAGTTGAAGACGGCTCATGTTACCTATTGCAATTCTGACTATTTGGAAATATACTTGTAAGTATCAAATTATTTCACTTTATGGGAGGAAATTATTATGGCAAGACCCAAGGGAAGCAAGAATAAGGCTCGTACTGTAAAGGCCAGCGTTGATTATGTAGCAGTCATTGCAGAAAAGGCCGCAAAAAAAGAGAAAAATCGAATCTGAGGTTGCTACGTTGACTGCAAATCTCGATGATCTGAAGACGCAGCTGAAAGCCAAGAAAGCAGAATTGAAAGCCGCCACCAAGGAACTTGCCAAAGCCGAAAACAAAAAAGCTGCCGCCGAAGCAAAAGCAGCAGAAGAAGCAAAGAAGGGCGAAGCAGAAGATGTGCTGAAGAAGCTGCTTGCCAGCGGTATGACGGCTGAAGAAATCCTTGCAAAGCTCCAGTAATGCAATATGATGAACTGGACAAGCTGCTGAAGTAAAGGAAGGGGCTGTTGCACAAGGATAAAACCGGTGTAACAGCCTCTTTTTCATTCATGCTGCAATTTTTTTAGCTTTTCAAACGTATCTAAATTAAAGTGGCATATCATCTTCCTATTTCACAAATCCTTGCCGTTTTCAGACAGGAGGTTGCTTTTATGAAAGTATCTGCCGACTATCGTATGCTCGCTCTCGATGCCCTGCGCGGAAAATGGAAAACTGCTGTTTTGACAGGTATTGCCGCCAGTGCGCTCGGTGCTACCATTGTGAGCAGTTCCAACAGTGTCGTTTCCAATTCCAATCAGGCAAAGGACATTCATTTTAACCTGTTCGCCCAGCCAAACGGCGGTCGGCTGCTTGCTGTTTTGCTTGTCGGCATTGGTCTGTGGGCAATCCTCCAACTGATCGTGGGCGGTGCAGTTCAACTGGGATATGCTCATTTTAATCTGAACCTTGTAGATGGAAAGGATGCTGCCATCTCGGACTTGTTCTCTCAGAAAGACCGTCTGTGGGATGGCTTCTGCATGAAATTCCTGCAGGGTCTGTACATCGCCCTCTGGTCGCTGCTGTTGGTGATTCCGGGAATCGTGAAAACATACAGCTATGCGATGACACCTTACATCATGTCCGAGCATCCTTCGCTGACCGCAAATGAAGCGATCACAGAATCCCGGCGGATCATGAATGGCAACAAATGGCGGCTGTTCTGTCTGGATTTCAGCTTCATTGGCTGGGAGCTGCTCTGTTCGTTGCCACTGTATGCCGGGGGTTTTCTGGTTCTCAAATATTTCACCGGTTCAGAGGCTATGGCGATTTCTCTTTTTCTTCTGCTGACAATTCCATTGAGCATTGGCTTCTTTTTTGTACGCCCCTATGAGGAAGCTGCATGGGCCACTTTCTACCGTGATATTACCGCAGCACCTACCGAACCGGATGAAGCATACTGACTTTTATACTATTTCTCAGATGTGACCGGACTTTCGAGGTGATCTGCGTATGGAGAAGAAACCTGACCGTTCCGAAATAATTGCAATGACCCTCTTATTTGCTTTAACGCTGGTGCTTACGGTATTAAAAGTGACGAGAACGGTTTCACTGCCTTGGTTGTGGGTGCTGGGTCCGCTTTGGCTTGGCACATATCGGTACCGTGATTAGGGCTGCTTGCGCTGGGAGATTTCTCCCAGCGTTTTTTATTCCTCGGAGATGCCGAGATATTGGTCGATCTCCATGATACCCTCCCCACTGACCTCCACCAGATCTTCAAAGGGCACTACGGTGTCGCCCACCTGCAAGGTGCGGAACACCGGGTCGATGCGGTCTGCCTTGCCAGTCAGGGTGACGTAGTTGCCCACTGCGGGAATCTCCGGGTGGGCGGTATCCTCCTTGAAGTACCGCACCGTGATGGTCATGCCCTTGGTGACCTGCATCAGCCGATCGGACAGAGCCGACATTTCTTCCTCGGTCAAAATGCGCTTGGTCACCCGCTCGGTGCGCTGTTTTTCTGCGGCAAGCTGCTCATCATAATACTGCTTCTATTTATCCTTTGGCAATCTCCAGATAAACGCTAAAATGGAGCATCTACTGCACATCCTAACTTAATATGCACTGAATAAAAGAAAAAGCCTTATATTTCAATCTATAGAGGCCAATCTGTGGTATAATTGGAGCAAGAGAACTGGAAAAAATCCAGCAAAAACCTTGTACCTGGAGGGCAGCTATGTATCGTTACAGCAATGGCCAGATCAGCTTGGCGGATTAATCGAGTATCTAATGCAGCAGGAGACCATCCTCCGGAAATGTGAGGCAGTGCTGGATCTACCGTCCGTGTATGAGAAAATGGTGCAGTTGTGCAGCAAAGAAGATAGTCGTCCGCCCCTCGCCCCAGCGTTCATCGTAAAGTACCTGCTGGTGAGTTTCCTGTACAGCAAACCATTGAACCGGCAGATCGGGCAGCGCACCCCTTCACCTCAAAGCTAACGAAGCTAATGAACTGCACGCTGCCACCAGCCTTCAGTACCTCCATCACAACTGCGACGTGGACGTTCAGTGCCGCCTCCCTGTCCTTTCTTCGTCAGGCCAGGCTTTTTTCGCAATAGTGGCGACGAATTCGTTCTTGCTGTTTTTCGTTTGAAAAGAGCCTTATGACCTGGGCGCTCTCCGGTCGTGGGTAGCGTAGTAGGCTCGCTTATTTTCGTACATGCAATAGTCGGCCTTGTCCAGCAGCGTTTGCATGATGCAGCCTTCATAATCGGCGGAGATCGCCCAACCGTAGGCGTAGCTGAGAGGAAGCTGATTGCCGTCACGGTTTGCAGCGTCGGCTTCCCTGCGCAGACTGTCCAGTATGCCCTCCACCTCCTGCCGGTCCGTATGGTAAATGACCGCCATAAATTCGTCGCCGCCGTATCTGCCCACGAAATGCTTTTCCGGGATCACCCGGCGTAAAAGCCGGGCAAAGCTCAGGATCAGTTGGTCACCCGCCGAATGACCCCTCGTATCGTTGACGGTTTTCAGATTGTTCAGGTCAAATATGACGCAGGCCGTAGGCTCCCGGAGAATTTCCCTGTTGTTGAGAAGCTCCTCGCAGGAGCCTTTGTTGGGCAGGCCGGTATGGATGTCGATGTATGCCTTCTGCTCCAGCAGTTGGTTTTTCCGGGCCATTTTCAGTGCCATGGCGGTCTGGAGCATGATCAGGATCACCAGGCACAGCATATCCAGTGCCGAGAGGATCTCAATAGTGCGGATCTTCATGGCGATCTTTTCTGAATAGTGTTCCGCGGCAGACACCGTTTCGTCCGCCATTTCAAAATAGGTCTCGCTCATGGCAACGATTTGGGTGTTCTCATATCCACGCTGTCTGGCCGCCGCGACCTCCGCCTTGAGCCGCTCCCAGTAGGCACTCTGGATGTCCAGCCTTTCCTGATAGGCCGCGTCCTTGAGCTTTACCAATTCGTAGTGCCCATCCCCGGATGTCAGATCGCTTAAAATATCGTCTAAATACGCGATCAACTCATCGTTTCGGGTGCCTGTGATCTCCAGCTTTACCGCCCGCTGCGTGTCTCCGCGCACCAGCCCGGCATAATTGATGACGCGGGCCGTGCCCTTCAGGTTGCCGATCTCGACCATCATCAGAGCGACAAGGATCACCAAAATCAGCACAAGGCAGCTTTGCAGGATGCTGATGAGATTTTTGCGATCTATTTTTACATTTCCTTTTATCATAACGACCTCGATCACGGAACGACCATGATATTCTTTATTGCGAATCAGTCTTGATGAATACTTTACTCTGTAACGCACATCATGTCAATAACAATGGAAATTTTTCTACTGTCTCCCAAGAATGATCGGCATGAATAAAATGAAAAGCACGCACTTTATTGCTTGTTTCGGTTGGATGGCTTAGGCTTGTCAGGGATCGCCTCATCCGCCTTGGATGGGCGACCCCTGCGAGCCCCAACCAATTTCTCCGCTTTCTGGTTTTCAGTCATAGTCTTTTCTGCTTTCGGCGGACTGCCATGGCACAGCTTTTTCGGCTTCTATAATTGTAAGGAACATGGCTTTTCGCTGAATGGAAAGCGAAGCTGACCCGGGCTGGGGCGGTCTGTATGAAAGCAATATTTTTTTTGAAATAATCTTGACAAAATTTATCAAGATTGATATGATAGTATTAACAAGCAAGCGAAAAGAGGATGTGGAGCATGATCATCACCAAAGAGACGGACTACGCGCTGCGCATTTTGCGGGTGCTGCTGGACGGGGAGAAGCATTCGGTGGCCGAGATGTCGGAAACGGAATTGATCCCCAATCAGTTTGCCTACCAGATTCTGCGCAAGCTCTCCGCCGGCAATTTGGTGCGGGTGAGCCGCGGCGCTCTCGGCGGCTGCGAGCTGTCCTGCGATCTGGACGCGACCTCCCTCTACGATCTCATGGTGGTCGTGGGGGAGCGGGGCATCCTGTGCGCCTGCATGGAGCCGGGATATGAATGCCGCTGGCATGACAAGCATGGGCGGTGCGCCATCCACTGTCAGCTGGCGGCCTTGCAGCAAAAGCAGGACGAGGCGTTCCGTGCCGTGAGCCTGCGCAGGCTGCTGACCGGCGGATCCGATCCCCAAGATACAAGCAAGCTGTAAAATTTTAAAAGGAGGTACCCGTATGCTGTTTCAAACCACGTCGGCGCACGAAGAGCTGCGCGCGAAGATCCGGAGTTTTGCGGAGGAGGAGATCAAGCCCCTCGCATTTTTAATGGATCAGAACAATGAGTTTCCCGAGGAGGCTGTCAAGAAGCTGGGTAAGCTGGGCTGGATGGGCATTCCCTACCCCAAGGAGTACGGCGGTGCCGGTCTTGATGCTCTGAGCTACGCCATCGCGGTGGAGGAGCTGGCCCGTGTGGACGGCGGCACGGGCGTAATCCTCTCCGCCCACGTCTCCCTCGGCTCATGGCCCATTTTTCGCCTATGGCACCGAGGAGCAGAAGAAGAAATATCTGGTTCCGCTGGCCAAGGGCGAGAAGATCGGCGCCTTCGGCCTTACGGAGACCAACGCCGGATCCGACGCCGGCGGCACGGAGACCACGGCGCTGGATAAGGGGGACTACTACCTCCTCAACGGCGGCAAGATCTTCATTACCAACGCCCCTAAGGCGGACACCTATGTGGTTTTCGCCGTCACCACGCCGGACATCGGCACCCGGGGCATCTCCGCTTTCATCGTGGAGAAGGGCTGGAAGGGCTTTGAGTTCGGCGACCACTATGACAAGATGGGTATTCGCTCCTCCTCCACGGCGGAGCTGATCTTCAACGACGTGAAGGTTCCCAAGGAAAACCTATTGGGCAAGGAGGGCGAGGGCTTCAAGATTGCCATGTCCACGCTGGACGGCGGACGCATCGGCATCGCCGCGCAGGCGCTGGGCATCGCCCAGGGCGCGTTTGAGCACGCGTTGAGCTATTCCAAGGAGCGCGTCCAGTTCGGCAAGCCCATCGCGGCCCAGCAGAGCATCGCCTTCAAGCTGGCGGATATGGCAACCAAGCTGCGCTGCGCCCGGTTCCTCATCTACTCCGCGGCGGAGCTGAAGGAGCAGCACGCGCCTTACGGCATGGAGTCCGCCATGGCGAAGATGTACGCCTCGGACATCGCGCTGGAGGTCACCAACGATGCCTTGCAGATCCACGGCGGCAGCGGCTACCTCAAGGGCATGGAGGTGGAACGGGCCTACCGCGACGCCAAGATCACCACCCTCTACGAGGGCACTAACGAGATCCAGCGGGTGGTCATCGCCTCTCATCTGTTGGGCAGGCTGGGCAAGAGCTCCGGCGGCGAGAGCCGTTCGGCGGCCAAGAAACCCGCGCCCATCACCGGCATTCGCAAAAAGACCATCTTCCGGGAGGGGGATGCTGCCCAGCAGGTGGCCGACCTTGTGGCGGCGCTGAAGAAGGATGGTCACGACTTCTCCGTGGGCATCCCTATGGATACGCCCATCCCGCAGGCGGAGCGGGTGGTCTCCGCGGGCAAGGGCATCGGGGAGAAAAAGAACATGAAACTGGTAGAGTCGCTGGCCAAGGCCGCCGGCGCGGCCATCGGTTCTTCCCGCCCTGTGGCGGAGACTCTCAAATATCTGCCGCTGAACCGCTATGTGGGTATGTCCGGTCAGAAGTTCACCGGCAATCTGTACATCGCCTGCGGCATCTCCGGCGCATCCCAGCACCTTAAGGGCATCAAGGACGCCTCCACCATCGTGGCCATCAATAAGAACGGTAACGCGCCTATCTTCAAGAACTGCGACTACGGCATCGTGGGCGATGTGGAGGAGATCCTGCCCCTGCTCACTGCCGCGCTGGATAGCGGCGAAAAGCTGCCCGCGCCGCCCATGGTAAAGATGAAGCGACCCACGCCGCCGAAGCCCGCCCCCATCGGCGACCGCTACGTCTGCAGCGGCTGCGGCTACGAGTATGTGCCGGAGTTGGGCGACGAGGACGGCGAGATCGCGCCCGGTACGCTCTTTGAGCAGCTTCCCGCCGAGTGGGTGTGTCCCGAGTGCGCGGAGACGAAGGATCAATTTGTAAAGGCTTGAGGCCGCGAAGGAGGTAAGATAAGATGTATTGCGTGCGTAAAGTAACGAACGACCTCTACTGGGTGGGCGCCAACGACCATCGCCTGGCCCTGTTTGAAAACTGCTTTCCCATTCCCCGGGGCGTAAGCTACAACGCCTACTGCCTGCTGGATGAAAAGACGGTGCTCTTTGACACGGTGGACTGGTCTGCCTGCCGCCAGCTTTTGGAAAATCTGGCGTATGTGCTGGATGGCCGCGAGCTGGACTACCTGCTGGTCAACCATCTGGAGCCGGATCACGCCGCCTGCATCGAGGAGATCCTGCTGCGCCATCCCAAGGTGAAATTGATCTCCAACGAGAAGGCATTCATGCTCATGCGGCAGTTCGGCTTCCATGTGGACGGACATGAGTGCATCGAGGTGAAGGAGGGCGACACCTTCTCCTTCGGCAAGCACACCGTCACCTTTGTGGGCGCGCCTATGGTTCACTGGCCGGAGGCCATGGTGACCCTCGACGTCACCGACGGCGTCCTCTTTTCCGCCGACGCCTTCGGCACCTTCGGAGCGCTGGACGGCAAGCTGTTCGCCGACGAGGTGGACTTCGAGCGGGACTGGCTGGACGACGCCCGTCGCTACCTTACCAACATCGTGGGCAAGTACGGCCCCCACATCCAGCTCCTGCTGAAAAAGGCCGGCGGCGTTTTGGATCAGATCAAGTACATCTGCCCGCTCCACGGCCCCGTGTGGCGCAAGGATCTGGGCTGGTTCATCGAAAAGTACGACACATGGAGCCGCTATGCCCCTGAGACCCAGGGCGTGCTCATCGTCTACGCCTCTATGTACGGCAACACGGAGAACGCGGCGCAGGCGCTGGCGACGTCGCTCTGCGATAAGGGCATGAGCAAGGTGGCGATGTACGATGTGTCCTCCACTCATGTCTCCCAGCTGATCTCCGAGGCGTTTAAGTACAGTCACATTGTCCTGGCCTCTGTGACCTACAACCTCGGCATCTACCCTGCCATGCATGACTTCCTCATGGATATGAAGGCACTGAATCTGCAAAACCGCACCTTTGCCATCATTGAAAACGGCTCATGGGCGGTGAAGTCCGGTGACCTCATGCAGAAATTCGTCAACAATGAGCTTAAGAACATGACGGTGCTCAACGAGCGGCTCAGCCTCGCCTCGTCCATGGGCACGGACAAGCGCACTGAGCTGGAAGCACTGGCGGACGCCATTCTGGAATCTATGAAATAACTGGCAGGAAAGCCAAAACCAAGACAACAGACAACAAACAGCCCCGCCGCGTCGGCTGCAGAAAAACCGGCTTTCAAAAACAGAGCGGGCAAGCGTGATACTGCGCTTGCCCGCTCTTTGCTCAAAAGGACATGAGAAGTGACCGGAGAAGATGAGAGGATCGAAATGGAGATCAGAAAACGAAACGGGGAGTCTGTTCCCTTTCAACAGGAGAAAATTTTCAACGCCATGAAAAAGGCGTTTGACGGACAGGGCAAGGAGATCGGGAGCAGAGAGATGGATGAGATCCTCGCCACCGTTCTCAACAATCTCTCCGTCACAGTGCCGCTCACCGTGGAACGTGTGCAGGACGAGGTGGAGCGAACGCTCATGGAGCGCGGACACTATGAGGTGGCCAAGGCGTACATCCTCTACCGCGAAAAGCGGTCTGCGCTGCGCCGTGTCCGGCATACCATCGCGCGGACGGTGGGGGATGACTCGCTTGACGAGGTGCTGCGCCGCATCCAGATGGATTTTACCGAGGAAGTCTACTCCCTCGCGGCGCTTCAAATGAAGTTTGAGAGTTTCTGTCGCCCGGGCATGACGGAGGATGAGCGGGCTGAGGCACTGACCAAGGCGGCGGTAGAGCTGACTACGGCAGAGGCACCCAAGTGGGAGTTCATCGCGGCGCGGCTTCTGAACCACTCCTTTCGCTGTCGCAACGCACAGGAATGGGAGGGGCGCGGCGTCGGCGACCTCTATGGCAGGCTTCGCTATCTGACGGATAAGGGACTCTACGGTGACTATATCCTTGCCCACTATACCCACGAGGAGATTGCCATGGCGGAGGACTTTCTCTGCCCGGAACGGGACGAGCTGTTCACCTACTCCGGCCTTGACCTGCTGCTCAAACGCTATGTGATCCAGTCACGCAGCCGCGTGCCGCTGGAAACACCGCAGGAGATGTTTTTGGGTATCGCGCTGCATCTTGCTATGAACGAAGGCTCTGACCGCATGGGGTGGGTAAAACGCTTTTACGATATGCTCAGCCGTATGGAGGTCACGATGGCGACACCTACCATGTCCAACGCACGAAAGCCCTACCATCAGCTTTCAAGCTGCTTTGTGGACACTGTGCCGGACAGTCTGGACGGCATCTACCGCTCGCTGGACAACTTCGCAAAGGTCTCTAAATTCGGCGGTGGAATGGGGATGTACTTCGGTAAGGTGCGCGCTGCAGGCAGCACCATCCGCGGCTTTCAAGGGGCGGCGGGCGGTGTTATCCGCTGGATCCGGCTGGTCAACGACACCGCCGTGGCGGTGGATCAGTTGGGGATGCGGCAGGGCGCTGTGGCGGTTTACTTAGACGCATGGCACCGGGATCTGCCGGAATTCCTTCAACTGCGCACCAACAACGGCGACGACCGCATGAAGGCACATGATGTGTTTCCCGCCGTGTGCTATCCGGATCTCTTCTGGCGACTGGCGGAGGAGAACATAGACGCGCCGTGGCATCTCATGTGTCCGCATGAGATCCTCACGGTCAAGGGCTACGCACTGGAGGATTACTGGGGTACAGAATGGGAGAAGCGGTATCTGGACTGCGTCAATGACCCGCGCATCGAAAAGCGCAGCGTCACCGTCAAGGACATCGTGCGGCTGGTGCTTCGCTCGGCAGTGGAGACCGGCACGCCCTTCGCTTTCAATCGCGACAGTGTAAATCGTATGAACCCAAACGGCCACACGGGAATGATCTATTGCTCCAATCTCTGTACGGAGATCGCGCAGAACATGGCGCCCATCGAGCACATCAGCACTGAGGTGCACACGGAGAACGGCGACACAATAGTGGTGACGGCCACACGCCCAGGTGAGTTTGTGGTCTGCAACCTGGCGAGTCTGTCTCTCGGTAATCTGCCGGTGGAGGACGAGGCCTATATGGAACGCACGGTGGAAACGGCCATCCGCGCACTGGATAATGTGATCGACCTCAACTTCTACCCGTTGGAATACGCGCGGCTTACCAATCAGAAGTACCGCAGCATCGGCCTGGGCGTCAGCGGCTACCACCACATGCTGGCAAAGCGCGGCATCCGCTGGGAGAGCGATGAGCACCTTGCCTTCACCGACGCAGTGTTCGAGCTCATCAACTACGCCGCCGTCAAGGCGGACACAGCACTGGCACGGGAAAAGGGTCGTTACGCGCTCTTTGAGGGCAGCGACTGGCAGACGGGCGCGTATTTTGAAAAGCGGGGTTATACCTCCGAAAAGTGGCGGGCGCTTGCGAAAACGGTGGCGGTGCAGGGAATGCGCAACGCCTATCTGCTGGCGGTCGCACCGACCTCCAGCACATCTATCCTCTCCGGCACGTCGGCGGGTATAGATCCAATTATGAAGAAATTCTTTTTAGAGGAAAAAAAGGGCAGCATGCTGCCCCGCGTTGCTCCAGAGCTTTCTATGGACACATGGTGGTACTATAAGGCAGCGCATCTAATCGACCAAAGCTGGTCGGTACGCGCCGCGGGCCTTCGCCAGAGACATATTGACCAGGCGCAGAGCATGAATCTCTATATCACAAACGACTATTCCATGCGTCAGGTGCTCAGACTGTATTTGGAGGCGTGGAGGGCCGGCGTCAAGACCATTTACTATGTCCGCAGCAAGGCCCTTGAGGTCGAGGCCTGCGAAAGCTGCTCGTCATAAGGAGGATAGCATGACGGAACTGAAGAAAAAGCCCCTCTTTAACCCGGAGGGCGACCCTGATGTGCGCCTGCGGCGCATGATCGGCGGCAATACCACAAACCTCAACGACTTCAACAATATGAAGTACGCTTGGGTCAGCGACTGGTACCGGCAGGCCATGAACAACTTTTGGATCCCTGAGGAGATCAATCTCTCGCAGGATGTGAAGGACTATCCACGCCTGCTGTCAGCCGAGCGCAGCGCCTACGATAAAATTCTGAGTTTTCTTGTCTTTTTGGATTCCATTCAGACAGCGAACCTGCCTAATATCGGCGCCTACATTACCGCCAACGAGGTCAATCTCTGCCTGTCCATTCAGGCGTTTCAGGAGTGTGTCCACTCACAGAGCTACAGCTATATGCTCGACACCATCTGTTCCCCCGTGGAGCGCAATGACATCCTCTACCAATGGAAAACGGACGAGCATCTGCTGCGCCGCAACACCTTCATTGGGGACTGCTACAACGAGTTTCAGGAGCGGAAGGACGCTCCCACGCTGCTGCGCGTGATGATGGCAAACTATATTTTGGAGGGCATCTATTTTTACAGCGGCTTTATGTTCTTCTACAATCTCTCCCGAAACGGGAAGATGCCCGGCTCGGCGCAGGAGATTCGCTACATAAACCGCGATGAGAACACGCACTTGTGGCTGTTCCGCAATATCATCACGGAGCTGCAAAAGGAGCAGCCGGAGTTATTCACCGTCGAGAGCGTACAAGCGCTGCGCAAGATGATGCGTGAGGGCGTGGAGCAGGAGATCGCATGGGGGCATTATGTAATCGGCGACGACATCCCGGGGCTGAACCGGCAGATGATCAGCGATTACATCCGCTATCTCGGCAACCTCCGCTGGACGAGCCTTGGCTATCCTGCATTGTATCCAGGCTTTGAGAGCGAACCGGAGAGCATGGAATGGGTCAGCCAGTACGCCGACGCCAACATGGTCAAGACCGATTTCTTTGAGGCACGCAGTACCGCCTACGCCAAGAGCACCGCACTGATAGACGATTTATAAGAAAACCAAAGACATCAGAATAGGAGATACTACTATGAATTACAGCGCTATGATTCAAAATCGCAGATCCGTTCGCGCATTCCGCGAAAAGGAAGTTCCGAGCGAGGCTATCGGCCAGCTCCGATCCTACTATGAAAAGACCTGCCCCCGTCTTGTCCCGGAGATTGCAACGGAGTTGATCGTCTTGGACAAGGATGCACAGCCGGCGCTGGAGAGCTCAGCGGGCTATAATCAATTTCTCATCGGAGCACCGCACTACCTGCTCCTTATGTCTGCCCCGCATTCCTATGCGGCCATCAACGCCGGCTACATGATGGAAGATCTCGTCCTCAAGCTGACTGAGTTGGACATTGACACCTGCTGGATGACCTTCACCGACAGCGACAAAATCAAAAAGGCACTGTCTCTCGCCACCCCGTTAGAGGTGGCGGCAATCGTTGCCTTTGGCTACGGGGAAAAGACCGCAAAAAAGCTGCGGCTGAATATCCTAAGTATGTCTCAGATCGATGTGCGGGCCGAACAGCAGTACTACGCGCCCCAAAAGGGCGTGCACGATTTGGTTCACATGGGGAGCTGGAGCAACAAGTCTGGGCTTGACGAGATGATGGACTTCTACGACGATATGCTCTGGCAGTCCTTCTACGCCGCTTCGCTCTCCCCCAGCTATCTCAACCGTCAGCCCTATGGCTTCCTTGTGCAGGATCACAGCATCTATTTGGTGCAGCAGGAGGATGCCTACACCGATAATTTGGATGCCGCATTGGATCTCGGTATTGTCATGCTCCACTTCTCCGCTGTCGCCTCCCAGTGGGCGGGGCAGGTACACTGGGAACTTTCACCTGCTGCGCCCGACGGCCTGCCGGAAGGACTTCGCTCCGCTGCGGTGTACCACATGTAACGACTCTGGGGGAAGCAAGGCAACGGTAAAATGCGCGACCGCCGATCCGCGGTTGAGCGTATGTTTCATTAGAAAAGAAGAACCTATCAGTCAGAGTCTGAGTAAGGAAAATAGGAGGTATTTTTTATATGGCTATCCAAACGGTAACAGATGCCATCCGCTATGTAGGGGTGGATGATAACACATTGGCACTCTTTGAAAACCAGTACCCCGTCCAGCCTATGGGAGTGAGCTACAACTCCTATGTCATTCTGGATGAGAAGATTGCCGTGATGGACAGCGTGGACGCACGGGCAACGGAAGAATGGCTTTCCAATGTGGCGCGGGTGTTGGAGGGGCGCAGCCCCGACTATCTTGTGGTCACACACATGGAGCCGGATCATTCCGGCAGCCTCATGCGGCTGGCACAAAAGTACCCGGAGATGAAGATCGTGGGAAACGCGAAAACATTTACCCTGATCAAGCAGTTCTTCGGCACAGGTGCATTGTCGGAAGACCGTATGCTGGAGGTTGGCGAAAGAGATACGCTTTCCTTGGGTTTGCACCGGCTGCGCTTTCTGCTGGCGCCGATGGTACACTGGCCGGAGGTGATGACGGCGTATGAGGAAACGGAAAAAATCCTGTTCTCGGCGGATGCCTTCGGACGCTTTGGCTCACTGGAACGGACTGCCCGTGCCCCCTGGGTGCCGCAGGCCCGACGGTATTATTACAATATTATCGGGAAATATGGCGCACAGGTGCAGGCTCTGCTGAAAAAAATCTCCGCGCTGGAGATCAAAACGATCTGCCCGCTCCATGGCCCCATGCTCACAGAAGACTTGGGGGAGTATCTGCGGCTCTATGATCTCTGGTCACAATGGAAACCGGAAGAACCGGAGGGCATCCTGATCGCTCACGCATCGATCCATGGAAATACTGCCCATGCGGCGAAGACCCTCAAGAGCAAGCTGGAGGGAAAAGGTGCGCAAGTCACCATGTGCGATCTGACGGCAACAGACCTTTCCTACGCTGTTGCCAGTGCATTCTACTGCGGGAAGTTGGTTTTAGCCAGCTCCACCTATGACGGAGGACTGTTTCCGCCCATGAGGGAGTTTTTGGAACATTTACGGACAAAGGGATTCCGAAACCGCCGGGTTGGCCTTATTGAAGACGGCTCTTGGGCACCTGCTGCCGCGCG
>ENA-OQKV01000333-OQKV01000333.1-human-gut-metagenome-genome-assembly--contig:-NODE-333-length-18929-cov-2.551697_pt1 | contig 18929 bp, 12 predicted proteins | sample MGYA00242655_ERZ504811 | MGnify/ENA primary metagenome ERZ504811 (study PRJEB26092, sample SAMD00036406) | human gut metagenome | host: Homo sapiens | study: EMG produced TPA metagenomics assembly of...
GTGCTTAGAGCTGGCTCTGATATTCCTTTGCGGTAGCCTTCCAGCTCCTTCTGGTTGCCATAGACGAAGTGACCGTTGGCGATCTCCTCCCAGACCGGCTTGTCCACGCTGTAGTCGTGGCAGCTGGGGTCGTAGACCAGGAGCTTCTTCTTCTTTTCCAGGCCCGGTCGGGGATGGGAACAGCGCTACAGCAGAGCCTTGGTGTAAGGATGCAGGGGGTGGAGGAACAGCTCTTCAGCCTCTGCAAGCTCCACGATGCGGCCCTTGCTGATGACGGTCGATGCGGTCCGGAGATGAACCGGACGACCGACAGGTCGTGGGCGATGAACAGGTAGGTCAGACCGCGGGACTTCTTCATGCTGTTCAGCAGGTTCAGCACCTGCGCACGGATGGAGACGTCCAGTGCGGAGATGGGCTCGTCGGCCACGATGAACTCCGGCTCCATGACCAGCGCACGGGCGATGCCGATACGCTGACGCTGGCCGCCCGAGAACTCGTGGGGGAAGCGGGAGGCGAACTCCGGCAGCAGGCCGACCTCGTGCAGAGCGTTCATGACCTTTTCGTGCAGGTCATCCTGGTCCTTGTACAGGTGGTGGTTCAACAGACCCTCAGCCACGATGTACTCGACCTTGGCGCGCTCGTTCAGGGAGGCCATGGGGTCCTGGAAGATCATCTGCACCTTGCGGATGACCTCACGGTCCAGCTCCTTGGAGATCTTGCCGTTGATCTTCTGGCCCTTGAAGAAGATGTCGCCGCCGGAGGTCGGGTTGATGCGGCAGATGGCACGGCCAATGGTGGTCTTGCCGGAGCCGGACTCGCCGACCAGCGAGAAGGTCTCGCCCTTGTAGATGTCAAAATTGACGTGGTCCACGGCCACGAACTTCTTTTTGCCGGAGCCAAAGGTGATCTGAAGGTCTTTCAGCTCAATCAGCTTTTCACGCTCAGCCATTTAAGTTGGAACCTCCCATCTTTCCCATTTTCTCACGCAGGTTCTGGATGGAGTGCGGGCGTTCCATCTTGGGAGCCCGGGGGTCCAGATACCAGGTCTTTGCCGCGTGGGTCTCGGACACCTGGAAGAACGGAGGTTCTGCCACGAAGTCGATGGCCAGCGCGTGCTTGTTGCGGGGTGCAAATGCATCGCCCTTGATCTCATTGAACAGGTTCGGCGGCGTACCGTCGATGGTGGGCAGGGCCTCACCCTTGGTACCCAGCTGAGGCAGAGCCTGCAGCAGAGCCCAGGTGTAGGGGTGCCATGCGTCGTAGAAGATCTCTTCGACGGTACCGTACTCGACGATCTGGCCGGCGTACATGACGGCCACGCGGTCTGCCACGTTTGCCACAACGCCCAGGTCATGGGTGATGTAGATAACGGACATGCCCAGCTCCTTCTGCAGGTCACGGATGAGCTGCAGGATCTGTGCCTGAATGGTCACGTCCAGAGCGGTGGTGGGCTCGTCGCAGATGAGGATCTGCGGACGGCAGGCGGCAGCGATGGCGATGACGACACGCTGCCGCATACCGCCGGAGAACTCGTGCGGATACTGCTCGTAGCGGCGCTCCGGGTCGGGGATGCCGACCTTGGCCAGCATCTCGATGGCGGCCTTCTTGGCCTCCGCGCCCTTCAGGCCCTGATGGTGCTCGATGCTCTCCTGGATCTGCTTGCCGATTTTCTTCAGCGGGTTCAGGCTGGTCATCGGGTCCTGCATGACCATGGCAATCTTCTTGCCGCGCACGCCCAGCCAGTCCTTCTCGGTGAACTTGGTCATGTCGCGGCCTTCGTACATGATGGAGCCGCCGGTGATCTTACCGTTGACATCCAGCATACCCACGAAGGTCTTGGTGAATACGGACTTGCCCGAGCCGGACTCGCCCACGATGGCCAGCGTCTCGCCGTCATAAAGGTCCAGCGAGCACTTGCGGATCGCGTTCAGCTTCTTGCCGCGCAGGCTAAAGGTGATCTCCACGTCTTTGGCAGAGATGATCGGTTGTCTATCCATTTTTGTGATTTTCTCTCCCATCTGTTAAACGTGGTTGCGCGGGTCAGCAGCATCCGAGAAAGCGTTGCCCATGATATAGAAGGAAATGGAGATGATGGACACGATGGATGCGGGGAAGACCAGCAGGTAAGGATAATCGAGGAAGAAGCCGCGCACCTTGCTCAGGATGAGGCCCAGAGACGGAGTCTCGATGCCCAGACCGATGCCCAGATAGGACAGGGTGGACTCGAGGTTGATGGTGGCGGGGATGCTCAGCGCCATGCGCAGGATGATGACGGAGACCAGATAGGGCAGGATGTTCTTGGTCAGAACGCGCCACAGCGGGGTGCCAAGGCAGCGGGACGCGAGGTTGTACTCGCGGTCACGGAACATGAACACCATGTTGCGGACGCGGCGGGCCATGACCAGCCAGCCGATGGCGATCATCGAGACGGCCATGATGGTGAAGCTCTGGCCGACGACCAGTGCGATCAGGGTCATGTAGATGATGTAAGGCACGTTGTCGATGAGGTTGTACAGCTCGGTGAAGAAGCGGTCCAGCTTACGGACATAGCCCCAGATCAGGCCGATGATGACGCCGAGGATGCTCTCGCCCACGGCAACGATGAGGGCCAGACGGATGGACACCTGAGTGGCGTACCACACCTGACACCAGTAATCGCGGCCGAGGTTGTCGGTGCCGAACCAGTATTCACTGTTGGGCTTCTGGAAGGCCAGAGAGGAATCCGACACCAGCGTCTGATAATCGTACTTGCCGATGGCCAGTGCGATGAAGGAGAAGATGACGAGGAACAGGAACAGGATCAGGCAGACGACAGCAGCCTTGTGCTTGAGGAAGTTCTGGACGACAGAACCCCAGTAGCTGTAGTTGGAGTAGCCGACACGCTCGGCTTCTTCCGGAGAGTAATCGACGAAGTAGAACAGTTCGTCCTGCTTCTTGCCCTCAAAATCAGATGCTTTAGCCATCAGCGTGCGGCCTCCTTTCCGGTCAGAGTAATGCGCGGGTCAACCAGCATCATCAGCACATCGCCCAGGAAAACACCCACGATGCCCAGTGCAGCGTAGAGGATGACCAGAGTCTGGACGACGTTCAGGTCATAGCGCTGGATGGCGTCGGTCAGCAGGGGACCCATGCCGGGAACGGAGAAGAACCGCTCCATCAGCAGAGAGCCGCCGACCGTCAGCAGGATGGACTGGGGGATATACTGCACCATGGGGACCATGGCGTTGCGCAGCACGTGCTTGAACATGATCTCGCTGGAGCTCAGGCCCTTGACGCGGGCCAGCTTGATATAATCGCGGGTCAGCTCGTCTACCATGTAGCGGCGGGTCCACAGAGCGTAGCCTGCGATAGACGCCAGCGACAGGCAGACGATGGGCAGCACGCTGGACGGGCCGACATTACGGGTGGAGTACAGCGTGGGGAAACCCAGGTATTTGGAGCCGAAGACCAGCACCAGCGAATAGGAGACCAGAGAAGGCACAGCGTTGACGAAAACGGTGTAGGCAGTGCCGATCCAGTCAAAGACCTTGTCCTTGAAGGCGGTCTGCAGGATGCCCAGCATGATGCCCACCAGCAGAGAGATGCCGGCGGAGATCAGGCCGAGGCGCATGGAGACGCCGAACTTTTTGCCGATGACCTTCACGACGGAGGCACCGTTCTGGATGCGGCGGGAAGTGCCGAAGTCCAGATGGAGCAGGTCGTTGTAGAAGTGCAGCAGCTGGGTGCCGATGGGGTCGGTCAGACCGGCGGCTTCCAGCGCGGCGTATTTCTGCTCTTCGGTAAACTTCATGAGCTGTTCTTCCGTGAAGTAGTAGTCCGTAGGCAGGCAGCGCATCAGCAGAAAGACGATGGTTGCGATCAATAAGATCGTGACGAGCGACTGAGCCAGCCGCTTGACGGTGTATTTTAACATGATAACCAAACCTTTATAAAATAATCATCAGGCTTTGGTTGCTGCATTGAAAGCAGCGGAGAAAGCCTCGTACTCCTCGGTGGTGTAGCCGTCGCCCTGACGGGTCTCCCAGTTGACGGCCTTGTAGTTGCAGGGACCGTACATGGCGTTGATCTTGGTGTACTCGTTGACGTGGGTCAGGCACCAGAGCACCTCGTACAGGCAGGGGATGCACAGTGCGTTGTTCAGCATGGAAGCCTCAGCCTTTGCGAATGCGGCATAGCGTGCATCGGTATCGGTAACGATGGCCTTTGCCTCAGTGACCAGATCGGTGAACTCCTGATAATCTGCCAGCAGCTCCTTCTGGTAGTCCTTCGGGTCCTTCTCAACGGCTGCGATCCAGGAGGTGGTCTGAGCGTAGTAAGCGTTGTCGTCGCTCAGGACTTCCTGACCCAGGAAGTTGACGGGGTCACCGAAGTCAGCGCCCCAGCCGTTCTGCAGGATGGAGTGCAGCTGGACGTTACGGACTTCTTTATAAAGAGAAGAGACGTAGGTGCCGATGTCCAGCACGACGAAATCATCGCCCAGACTGTCGGAGAAGCACTGCTTCAGAACGGTGGCGGTATCCAGAGCAGTGGTGTCGCCGCTCTTGATGTAGTGGTAGCAGTGGACGGGGAAGGTGACGCCGATAGCGCTCAGCTCTTCCATGGCCTGCTTCTTCAGGTCAGCGATGTCGCCGCCGTTGTCGCGGAGGCGGATCATGGTCTTGCCGTCGTAAGACTGACTGTCGAAGCCCATCTCCTTGGCGACCAGAGTGGTGTACTCCTCACCCTTGGTGTTGTAGCAGACGCCGGGCATGGTGTAGTAGTCGTTCTCGCACTTCAGGGGGTTGATCTTGTTGGTACGGGCGTAGTAGTTGGTGAAGTTGATGCCCTTGTAGAAGCACTGACGGAACGCGCGGTTGGAAACAGCCTTGTTCCAGTTCTCGTCCAGATTGCCGTTCTCATCCTTGCGCTGGAAGTTCAGGTGCATCTGGAAGCTGAACTTGGTGGGGCGCTTCTCGCACAGGAACTTGTTGTGCTTGTTGTTGGGGTCGGAGGTGATGGTGGTCAGGTTGGACTCGGTCAGGTCGATGTTATCGACCTCGCCGTTCTCGTACAGCTGCAGGCCCATGGACAGGTCGGGGATCATGGTGATGGTGTGATGCTCGAAACGGGTGCAGTCGTTTGCGGCGTAGTAGTTGGGGTTGGGGATGAAGCTCTTGGTGTTCTGCTGGATGTACTCCTCGATGAGGTACGGACCATTGTACCACATGGTGGAGTAATCGCAGGCACGGAAGCCATCGATGCCCAGCTCCTTGATGAGGTCCTCAGAGGCGGGGTAGAAGCTGTTGTAGGCAGCGACAGTGTCGAAGTAGGGGCAGGGGTTCTTGCAGGTGAAGACCAGAGTGTAGTCGTCCGGTGCCTCGACGCCGACACCGGCAGCCAGCATATCCTCGTAGGTCATGTCGGCGGCAGCGTCGCCCTTGTCCTTGGTCAGGTCGTAGTACTCAGCAGCGCCCACGACGGTCTCAGAGGGCATGGAGGTGTTGAAGGCCTCGTTCTTGAGAGCGTTCAGGACCCACTCAAGACCCACGAGGAAGTCCTTGGAGGTCAGGTGAGACTTGACCTCGCCGTTGACGTCGCACCAATCGACATCGTCGCGCAGGTGGAAGGTCCAGACGGTGGAGTCGTCGTTGTGCTCCCAGCTGGATGCGATGGCGGGGGCTGCCTTGCCGTAGCAGTCGAAGCTCAGCAGGCCGTCCCAGCAGTTGGTGATGACGTTCAGGTCGGAAGCGGACTGGCTGTACAGGAAGTTCCAGGTCTCCAGCTCACGTTTAGAGGTCTCGAAGGAGACGTAATCGGTGATGGCGTCGGCTGCGGGTGCAGCTGCGCCGGAGGCAGCACCGGAGGTGCTGGCAGCAGTGCTGCTGGAAGAACCACCGCAAGCGGCCAGGATGCTTGCAGCGCCCACGACGCCGGAAGCCTTGAGGAAGCTGCGGCGGCTGATGGAATGAGACTCAAAATTTGCGTTCATTGTGTTTTCCTCCCAATTATTTTTTCGTGTCTCGGCTCTATGGCGCAGGGTACCTTGCCCTGCCGATTTCCCACTCCTACGAGATTATCTGCCCTCCCTGTATTACCAGAGAATACAAAAGAGCGCAGAAACAGACCACTCTGTCTGTGCCTGTGCTCCTCCCGTAAAATCCTTAACACGACATATATTGTACCATCGAAATAAATAGTTGTCAATGGAATGGAAATCGCTTTTTCTTCCAAAAGAAAGTTGTACTCTGCATAGAGATGAAATAAATTTACTTTACTGTGATGAAGAGTGACGAAAATAGAATAAACAGGACCCAAAAACAAAACAACGGGAGCTGTTCTTGGATTAAGAACAGCTCCCGTGTGTGGGATACGGGACCGGAAGCAGGAACTCCCGGCGGAAAAAGATTTAAAGAAAAAAGTTAAGTAGTTTTGCGGCGTCGAAAGCCTTGGCAAACTCCTCGTACTGAGCGGTGGTGTAGGCGTCCTCGCTGGTCTCCCAGTTGACGTACTTGAAGTTGCAGGGGCCGAACATGGCGTTGATCTTGGTGTACTCGTTGACGTGGGTCAGACACCAGCGGACGTCATAGTAGCAGGGGACGGCCAGCGAGTTGTTGATCATGTAGGCCTCGGCCTTTGCGAAAGCCTCATAGCGGGCGTCGGTGTCGTCCACGATGGCGTTGGCTGCGTTGACCAGGTCGGTGAACTGTTCGAACTCGTCTACCAGCTCCTTCTGGTAATCGGCGGGATCCTCCGCCACCAGCTGGATGTTGGAGTAGTTGACGGCGTAGTAGGCGTTGGAGTCGTGCAGGATCTCCTGACCCACAAAGTTGACGGGGTCGCCGAAGTCTGCGCCCCAGCCGTTGATGACGAAGCCGTGGAGCTTGGGGATGCGGACTTCCTTTGCAAGGCTGGAAACATAGGTGCCGAGGTCCAGCTGGATGAAGTCGTCGCCGAAGCTATCGGTGAAGCACTGCTTGAGGACAGTGGCGTTGTCCTGAGCCACGGTGTTGCCGGCCACGAAGAAGAAGGGTGCCTTGACCGGGAAGGTGACGCCGATGGCGGTCAGCTCATCCATGGCCTGCTTCTTGAGAGCGGCGATGGAGTCGGCGGTGGACTTGCGCAGATGGACCATGGTCTCGCCGTCATACTTCTCGCCGTCGATGCCCAGCTCCTTGGCCACAAGGTCAACATAATCGGTGCCTTTGGAGTTGTAGCAGACGCCCTTCATGGTGTAGTAGTTGTTCTCACACTTGAGGGGGTTGATCTTGTTGAAGCGTGCGTAGTAGGGGATGAGGTTCAGGCCCTCCTGGAAGCAGCGGCGGAATGCCCGATTGGCCACGGCCTTATTCCAGTTCTCGTTGGGGGTGCCGTCGGTGTTGAGGCAGTAGAAGTTGAAGTGGAAGTCGTAGGCGTACTTGGTGGGGCGCTTCTCACAGAGCTGGTCGTTGTAGGCGTTGGAGGTGTCGGAGGTGATGGTGGTCAGGGTGCTCTCGCTCAGCTCCAGCTCGTCCAGCTCACGGTTCTGGTACAGCTGGTAACCCACGGTCAGGTCGGTGATCATGCCCAGGGACACGCGCTCGAAGCGGCTGCACTCGTCTGCCGCATAATAATGGGGGTTCGGGATGAACCGCTTGGAGTTGTCGGCCACAAATTCCTCGATGAGGTAGGGGCCGCAGCACCACTGCTGGGTGTAGTCCACGCCGCGGAAGCCCTCGACGCCCAGCTTTTCCACCAGAGCCGGGGGTGCCGGATAGCAGCAGACGTAGGAAGCCACGGTGTCGAAGTAGGGGCAGGGGTTCAGGCAGGTAAAGACGACGGTGTAGTCGTCCGGTGCGTCGATGCCGACGCCTGCGGCCAGCATATCGTCGCAGGTCAGGGCCTCAGCGGCTGCGTCGTCCATCGCATAAGTCTTGTCGTAGTAATCGGCTGCGCCCACGACGGTGGTGGAGGGCATGGAGGTGTTGGCGGCCTGATTCTTCTTTGCGTTCAGCACCCACTCGAAGCCCACGAGGAAGTCTTTGCTGGTCAGGTGGTCCTGCACCTCGCCGTTCATGTCCACCCAGTCCACGTCGTCACGGAGGTGGAAAGTCCAGACAGTGGAGTCCTCGTTGTGCTCCCAGCTCTTAGCCAGAGCCGGCACAGGCTTGCCGTAGTTGTCGAAGCTGATAAGACCGTCGATGATGTTGGTCGTCACGTTGAAGTCGATGGCCTGCTGGCTGTAGAGTATATTCCAGCTCTCGATCTCACGGCCAGAAGTCTCGTAAGTAAACAGCTCGCTCAGGCCCTTGCCGGAAGCAGCTGCACCGGAAGAAGCCGACGAAGCGCTGGCTGCGGTGCTGGAAGAAGAGCCGCCGCAGGCAGCCAGCAGACCGGCTGCGCCGACAGCGCCGGCACCCTTGAGGAAGCTGCGGCGGGTGATGGTGTGAGACTCAAAATCGTGGTACATATTCTTTCCCTCCTGTAATGATTGGTACGGCTCTGCGTTTCCCAAATCCCTGTCCTGTCCATACTATTTTACCTTCCCACAAGGTAAAAAAGATACAAAAAGGGCGCAGAGACAGATTTTATTGATCTGTTTCTGCGCCATTGCAGAACCCGTATCGATTGCAGATATTCTATCATCCCACAGGCGGGAAGTTAAGAAAAAACACTCTGGTACGGATTGAATCTTATTGATTCAGCAAACACATAAAAATGAAAAGATTTCATGTGTAAGCTGAAATTGAATGGCCGTTCGCGCCGGATCAGCCCTGAGAAGCCTGCTCGAATGCCTTGGCAAACTGCTCGTACTGGACGGTGGTGTAGGCCTCTTCGCTGGTCTCCCAGTTGACGGCCTTGTAGTTGCAGCTGCCGTACATGGCGTGGATCTTGCTGTACTCGTTGGCGTGGGTCAGGGACCATGCGATGTCGTAGTAGGCGGGGCTGACCAGCACATTCTCCAGCATATAGGCCTCAGCCTTGGCGAAGGCCTCGTAGCGGGCGTCGGTGTCATTGACGATGGCGCTGGCGGCATTGACCAGATCGGTGTACTGCTCGAAAGCATCCATCAGGTCCTTCTGGTAGTCGGCAGGAGCCTCAGCCACCCGGGCGATGTTGGAGTAGTAGTGTGCGTAGTAGGCGTTGTCGTCGTGGAGGATCTCCTGGCCCAGGAAGTTGACGGGATCGCCGAAGTCGGCGCTCCAGCCGTTGATGACAAAGCTCTGAAGCTGGGGAGTGCGGACCTCCTGCGTCAGGCTGGAAACGTAGGTCTGGACGTCCAGCTTGATGAAGTCGTCGCCGAAGCTGTCGGAGAAGCACTGCTTCAGGATGGTGGCGTTGTCCAGTGCAGAGGTGCTGCTGGCGATGATGAAGTAGGTGGCCTTGACGGGGAAGGTGACGCCGATAGCGCTCAGCTCTTCCATGGCCTGCTTCTTCAGGGCGGAGATGTCGCCGCCGTTGGCACGCAGGCGGATCATGGTCTCGCCGTCGTACTTCTCGGAGTCGAAGCCCATCTCCTTGGCCACCAGAGTGGTGTACTCAACGCCCTGCGTGTTGTAGCACAGGCCCTTCATGGTGTAGTAGTCGTTCTCGCACTTCAGGGGGTTGATCTTGTTGTAGCGGGAGAACCATGCCTTCAGGTTCAGGCCGCGGTAGAAGCACTGACGGAAAGCAGTGTTGGCGATGGCCTTGTTCCAGTTCACATCGGGGGTGCCGTCGGCGTTGTTCTTCTGGTAGTTGAAGTGCATGGCGTAGGCAGTGGGGCGGGCGCGCTTCTCACAGAGCTGGCTGTTGTACTCGTTGTTGGGGTCGGAGGTGATGGTGGTGATGGTGCTCTCGTTCAGGTCCATCTCGTCCAGCTCGCGGTTCTGGTAGAGCTGGAATGCGATGGCCTGATCGGAGATCATGGTCACGGTCAGACGCTCGAAGCGGCTGACGTTGGCAGCATCGTAGTAGTGGGGGTTGGGGATATAGCTCTTGGTGTTGCCCTGGATATACTCTTCGACGATATAGGGGCCGCAGTACCACATGTTGGTGTTGTCGCAGCCACGGAAGGTCTCGATGCCCAGCTCGTCGATCAGCACCTGAGAGACGGGGTAGAAGCTGGTGTAGGAGGCCACGGTATCAAAGTAGGGGCAGGAGTCCTTGCAGGTGAACACCAGAGTGTAGTCGTCGGGAGCCTCGATGCCCACGCCTGCGTCCAGCATATCCTGATAGCGCAGGTCGGCGGCGGCAGCGCCCATATCCTTGGTCTTCTCGTAGTACTCCTCAGCGCCCACGATGTACAGGGTGGGCATGGAGGTGTTGTTGGCCTCGTTCTTGGAGGCGTTCAGCACCCACTCCAGACCGACCAGAAAATCGGTGGCGGTGATGTGCTCCTTCACCTCGCCGTTGCAGTCCACCCAGTCCACATCGTCGCGCAGGTGGAAGGTCCAGACGGTGGAGTCCTCGTTGGCCTCCCAGCTGGTGGCGATGGCGGGCACCAGCTTGCCGTAGCAGTCGAAGCTCATCAGGCCGTCCCACAGGTTGGTGACGACGTTGGCGTCGGTGAGGGTCTGGCTGTACAGCATGTTCCAGCTCTCGATCTCACGGTTGGCAGACTCCCAGGAGATGTACTCCTTGAGGGGGGTGGCACCGGTGGAGTTGGGGGCCTGTGCGCCGGAAGCAACCGTGCTGCCGGAGTTGTTGGACTTGCTGCCGCCGCAGGCGGACAGCAGGCCGGCGGCACCCACGACGCCGGCGCCCTTCAGGAAGCTGCGGCGGGTGATGTTGCGGGACTCAAAATCGATGTTCATTGAGATATGCTCCTCCGAGATATTGTTTTCCTTTTTTCCTATCCTAAATGCAAAAAACGGCGCGCTCCGGGTGCCAAAAACGCACAAAGCGCCCGGGACCGCACCTTTCGTATTCTAACATTGTGGGCAAAAGAAGTCAATGACATACAGCGCTGAAATAGAAACAAAATGGTAACGGATGCTTTTCTCTGAAAAATGGCGGCAAAAAAACGGTAAAGAATGGAAAGAAGTCGCACTTTTACGAGATGACGAATGGATACAACGAAAGTTGGAAAACGCAAAGCGGCTATCTTTTTTCATAAAATCATGCTACAATAAAAAAGAATGTTACTTCTATAAAAGGAGCGTCCTTGGATGAAAAAGCTGGTTTCGATGTATCAAAAATATATGTTCCGCCCCATTTTGTATAAATCCGTCACCCGGGTGTCGGTGGTGGCTGTGCTGATGCTGCTGTGGGACCGCTATGTCAGCGACGGCACGTTTACCATGTGGCAGGCCCCGGCCCTGCTGCTGGGTGTTGTGCTGCTGGCGTGGGCGTGGGTGAACTACCTGCGTCTGGACGGTGTGACCATCCATCATCTGGGCGAAGAGTTTAAGAATATGGGCAAAAAGAAGAAGTTCCACTCCACCAAGTCCATCGTGGACTTTGCCGATGAACGCATCGTCTCCTTCGAGGAGCTGGAACCCGAAGAGCGCACCTACTGCAGTATGCTCTCGAATCTCATCCTGGGCGGAGCGCTGCTCATCATCGGCCTCATCGCAGGCGCAGTGTGAGGGCAGCGGACATGGCAGAAAAAAGCGAAAAACAGCTGGTGGTGGGCATCCTTGCCCATGTAGACTCCGGCAAGACCACCCTCTCCGAGGCAATGCTCTACCGCGCGGGCAGCATCCGCAAGCTGGGCCGGGTGGATAACAAAGATGCCTTTCTCGACACCGACACGCTGGAAAAGGCGCGTGGGATCACCATCTTTTCCAAGCAGGCCCTGCTGAAAACGGGAAGTACGAATATCACCCTGCTGGACACCCCCGGCCATGTGGACTTTTCCACCGAGACGGAGCGCACGTTGCAGGTGCTCGACTACGCAGTGCTGGTCATCAGCGGCACCGACGGCGTCCAGAGCCATACCGAGACGCTCTGGCGTCTGCTGCGGCGGTATCATATCCCGACCTTCGTGTTCATCAATAAAATGGACCTGCCCGGCCCGGGCAAAGAGGCGCTGCTGAGCCAGCTTTCCCACCGTCTGGGCGACGGATTCGTGGATTTCGGCGCAGAGCAGGCCGAACGGGACGAGGCACTGGCCCTCTGCGACGAGCGCCTGATGGAAAAGATGCTGGACGCGGGCAGCCTGACGGCGGAGGACATCATCCCGGCCGTCGCCCGGCGGCACGTCTTTCCCTGCTGGTTCGGCGTGGCCCTGCAGAGGGAGAATGCCGGCGGCTTACGGGGTGTGGACGAGCTGCTGGCCGGCCTTGACGAATACACCCGTGCCGCCCCGGCGCTGGAAGCTTTCGGTGCGCGGGTGTTCAAAGTCTCGCAGGATGAGCGGGGCGAGCGGCTGACCTGGCTGCGGGTCACCGGCGGTGAGCTGAAAGTCAAAGCCCAGCTCACCGGTGAAGCGGACGGCGAGCCCTGGGCCGAAAAGGCCAACCAGCTGCGGCTTTACTCCGGCGCAAAATATACGCTGGCAGAGGCCATCGGCCCGGGGCAGGTATGCGCCGTCACCGGCCTGACCAAGGCCCGCCCCGGCACCGGCCTCGGGGCCGAGCGGGACAGTGACCTCCCGGTGCTGGAACCTGTCCTGAGCTATCGGGTATGTCTGCCCGAGGGCGCGGACGTTCATGCCGCATTGGGCAAGCTCCACCGTCTGGAAGAGGAAGAACCTCAGCTCCATGTCGTCTGGAACGAGACGCTGGGCGAGATACACGTCCAGCTCATGGGCGAGATTCAGCTCGAGGTGCTCAAGAGCCTGCTGGCCGAGCGGTACGGGCTGGACGTGGAGTTCGACTCCGGCGGCATATTATATAAGGAAACCATCACCGAGGCCATCGAGGGCGTGGGCCATTATGAGCCTCTGCGCCACTATGCCGAGGTGCATCTGAAGCTCGAGCCGCTGCCCCGGGGCAGCGGGATGCAGTTTGCCGTCAACTGCCGGGAGGAAGAGCTGGACAAAAACTGGCAGCGCCTCGTGCTGACCCATCTGGAAGAAAAGCAGCACCTCGGCGTCCTCATCGGCGCGCCGCTGACGGATATGAAGATTACCCTCATCGCGGGCCGCGCCCATCTCAAGCATACCGAGGGCGGCGACTTCCGGCAGGCCACCTACCGCGCCGTGCGGCAGGGCCTGATGATGGCAGACCAGATCAAAAAGACCCAGCTCCTCGAGCCGTGGTATTCCTTCCGGCTGGAAGTGCCTGCGGAGAACATTGGCCGCGCCATGAGCGACGTCCAGCGGATGGAGGGCAGCTTTGACCCGCCCGAGACCGCCCCCGACGGCCAGACCGCCGCCCTCACCGGTTTTGCACCGGTGGCTGCCATGCGCAGCTACCCCATGGAGGTGGTGAGCTACACCCGGGGCAGGGGACACCTGAACCTGACGCTGGACGGCTACCGCCCCTGCCACAACGCAGCGGAGGTCATCGAGGCAGTGGGCTATGAGCCGGAACACGACCTGGACAACCCCGCCGACTCGGTGTTCTGCTCCCACGGCGCGGGCTTTGTGGTGCCTTGGGATCAGGTGCGCAGCCACATGCACGTGGACAGCGGCTGGGGCCACACCGCCCCGACAGCAGAAGAAACAGCGGCCCGTCCCCGCCGGATGGCGGCTTACCGCGCCACACTGGAAGAAGACGCCGAACTGCTGAAAATTTTTGAGCGCACCTACGGCCCCATCAAGCGGGACCCGCTGGCGGCGTTCCGCCCGGTGCAGAAGCGGGAGCGGCCCGATTTTGCCGCCGAGCAGTGGGAGATCGCCCCCGAATACCTGCTGGTGGACGGCTACAACATCATCTTTGCGTGGGACGAGCTGAACGCCCTCTCCAAGGAGAGCCTCGACGCCGCCCGCCACCGGCTGATGGACATTCTCTGCAACTATCAGGGCTTCAAGAAGTGCGTCCTCATCCTCGTGTTCGATGCCTACCGTGTGCCGGGCAGTCTCGGCAGCATCGAGCAGTACCACAACATCCACGTCGTCTACACCAAAGAGGCCGAGACGGCAGATATGTTCATCGAGCGCGTCACCCACGAGATCGGCAAAAACCGCCGGGTCCGGGTGGCGACCTCCGACGGCATGGAACAGGTCATCATTCTGGGCCACGGCGCCCTCCGCGTCTCGGCTCGGATGTTCCACGAAGAGGTGCAGGACGTGGAAAAAGAGATAAGGCGCTGCATTCAGGGGAGCGTGAGCATGGCACCCGAAATTACGGCTGAATTTGTCTGGTCACACATCCCAAAACGCCCGAGGGAGAGCAACAAGGGCAGCTTCGGCGCGGTGCTGGCTGTGGCGGGAAGTGCCTGCTACCGCGGTGCGGCGGCGCTGACCGTCGAGGGCGCTCTGCGCACCGGCGCGGGCATCGTCACGCTGGCCAGTGTCGAGCCGGTGCTGGCGGCGGTGTCGGCACGCCTGCCGGAATGCTGTCTCTGCCCCTGTGAGCCGGGGGCAGAAGGGGGCATCTCCCCCCAGAGCATCCCCCGCATCCTCCGGCAGAAGGCCACCGTCCTGCTCATCGGGCCGGGGCTGGGCTATCTTGCCCAGAGCACGGCCCGTGCCGCCGAGACGCGGACGCTGGTGAAGAAGCTGCTCACCGGCTTTTCGGGCAGTGCCGTGCTGGATGCCGATGGCCTCAACGCCGCCGCCAGCCTCATGAACGCGGGTGAGGAACTGCCGCACCCGGCCAAAGAGCTGATCCTGACGCCCCACCCGGGGGAGATGTCCCGGCTGACAGGGCTTTCGGTGGAGGCCGTTCAGGCCGACCGGGAGGGCGTCGCCCGGCGGTATGCCGCTCAGTGGAATGCGGTGGTGGTGCTGAAAGGGGCGCGGACCGTGGTCGCCGCCCCGGATGGCCGCGTCTGCGTCAACCCCACCGGCAATCCCGGTCTTGCCCGGGGCGGGAGCGGCGATGTGCTGGCCGGTATGACGTCGGCCCTGCTGGCCTGCGGTCTGTCCGCCTGCGAAGCCGCCGCCTGTGCGGTCTGGCTCCACGGTGCCGCCGCTGACCGTGCCGCCCGCCAAAAAGGCGAATACGGGATGCTCCCGCAGGATATTTTCGCCCATCTGGGGCAGATGTTTGCGGAAAATGACCGTTGAAATGTGAAAAACAAAATGCAGAATCCATAAAATTTTGCACTGATTTCCGTCGATAGATACAAAAGAGGTGTTGAATATGGTTGAAAAGTTGGAAAAAATCATTTCGCAGAGCCAGAACATCGTCTTTTTCGGTGGTGCGGGCGTGTCCACTGAAAGCGGCATCCCGGACTTCCGCAGTGTGGACGGCCTCTACCATCAGAAATACGATTACCCGCCCGAGACGATCTTGAGTCACACCTTCTGGGAAAAGCGCCCCGAGGAGTTCTACCGCTTCTACCGCGATAAGCTCATCGTCAAGGGAGCAAAGCCCAACGCGGCGCATCTGCGTCTGGCGAAGCTCGAGCGGGAGGGCGAGCTGAAAGCCGTCATCACCCAGAACATCGACGGCCTCCATCAGGCGGCAGGCTCCAAGACGGTGTACGAGCTCCACGGCAGCACCCTGCGCAACTACTGCGTCAAGTGCGGTGCGTTCTACGATGTGGACTTCATCGCCAGCAGCACCGGTGTGCCGCGCTCGCCCCAAATGCGGCGGTATCATCAAGCCGGACGTCGTCCTCTACGAAGAGGGGCTGGATGAGCAGGTATTGTCCGGCGCAGTCTCGGCCATCCGCCGTGCTGATACCCTCATCATCGGCGGTACCAGCCTTGTGGTCTACCCGGCGGCGGGGCTCATCCGGTACTTCCGGGGCGACCACCTCGTGGTCATCAATATGCAGCCCACGAATGCGGACGCCGAGGCCGATCTGTGCATTGCAAAGCCCATCGGACAGGTGCTCAGCGAGGATGTTGTGGTGGAGGAGTAAAGTATGGGGAGCCCCCGGCACTGCCGGGGGCTCCCATTTTGTCTGTAGAAAGATCAGTCAATGGTGGTCTTCGTCCGTCCAACACCCAGCACGGCGGTGGAGATCTTTTTCCAGCTGTTGCAGCCGCAGACGCCGTCGACGCGCAGACTGGTGCGCCGCTGGTAGCCCTTGAGTGCTTCTTCCGTCCGGCTGCCGAAGATGCCATCGATGCGGTTCCCGGTCTGGTAGCCCAGCGTCGAGAGGGCGTCTTGGAGGATCATGACGTAGCAGCCCCGGCTGCCCCGGCGAAGGGTGGGGTAGCCTGCCGTGGTGCCTCTGCAGGCGGGCGTGCCATAGCGCCGGTCGAAGTGGACCCATGTGGGGGTCTGGCTCAGCGGCTCGACATAGCCCCACGCTCCGGTGGAGCGGGCGGCGTTGTAGATGGCGGTGCGCTGGGTCTGGCTGAGACTCTGCCCCACGTCGAAGGCCACGCCGGCATAGTGTTGGCTGCGGGTGCCGTGGCCGCCCTCCCAGATGCGGCGGAAGGCGTATCCCACCGGGATGCCCCTGCCGTATTTGCGGCGGGTGAGGTTCCACGCTTCCATTGCCGCGATGGTCGTCCAGAGCACCGGGCTGTTCGATTTGCCCCGGAACTCCCGCACGGTCAGAGTCCTGCCGGTGCTGTAGGGCATGGGGTCGTTCTCGCGCAGACTCGAATAGGTGTAGACTTTGTTCTCGTAGGCGTCATAGACCAATAAGCGTGCCATCTCTCATCCCTCCTCGGTGCAGCTGTCGCAGTCGCAGGCAGTATGGCTCTGGGCGCGGAGTGCGGCCCAGGTGGGCCGGTCCACGACGCCGTTTGCCTCAAGGCCCGCCCGCTGCTGCGTGTCTTTTACAGCGGCGGTGTCCTCCGGGCCGAAGACAGCGTTGTCGGCGACGTAGTCCTCCTCGCAGTAGAGCTGGGAGCGGTCATTGAGCCAGCCTTCGATGAGGCGGACGTCAGCGCCTGCGCTGCCCTCCTTCATGGCCCGGTCCGGGTAGTCCGGCCCCTGCTCGGGATGCCGGTCGGGGTTGGGGGTGAAGGCCGCCAGCTGTAAGCTCAAGGCTTCCACTGCTGTCCACGTTTCGGCGTCTGCCACGCCGGTGGCGGGCAGGCCCAGAAGCTCCTGCGCGCTGGCGGTGGCGTCCGCGGTCTCCTGTGTGTACTGTCTGGAAAGCGCGGGGGACGCTACACTGTCGTAGTAGTAGGCGATGCGCTGCAAAAGCAGGGTGTAGTAGAGCACGGCGCTGCTGTCGGTGCCGACGGTGAGCGGCGTGCCGGGGTAGGGGAGACGCTTGAGGGTGACCACCGGCCCGGACGAGCGGAGGGCCGACGCTTTGCCGTAGAGCGAATCCCATGTCTTCCGGCCTACGATGCCGTCCACCGTCAGCCCGGCGAACCGCTGGTAGGCCCGCACGGCGGCCTCGGTGGCCGCGCCGAAACGGCCATCAATGGAGACAGAGGGGATGCTGCTCTGGTAGGCGCTCATGAGGTAGAGGTAGAATTGCAGCTCTCGGACGGCGGTGCCGGTGGAGCCATTGCGCAGCACGCCCGGGTACTCGCCGGGCCGCAGGCTGGGCGAAAGCAGGCGGTTGGCGATGTCGTTGTAGACTTCGTAGAGCTTGTTCCATGTCGTCCGGCCCACGACGCCGTCGCTGGTGAGGCCGAAGTAGGTCTGGAACCGCCGCACGGCCGCTGCGGTAGACGAGCCGAAGATGCCGTCCACGGTGATGTTGTTGAGACTGGAATAGACCGTCCGTGCGATCTTCAGCCAGAACTGCACCAGCCGGACGTTCTGGCCGCTGCTGCCCTGACGCAGGGCGGTGCCGGGGTAGGCGTTGGGGGTGCCGTTGTCGGACTGGATGCTGCGGAACTGGTCGTACAGCTCGGTCCATGTGGTGAGGCCCACGATGCCGTCCCACCGTCAGGCCGTAGAGCCGCTGGAACGCCCGGACAGCCGCCGCTGTGCCGCTGCCGTAGACGCCGTCCACCGTGACAGAGGGGATGCTGCTCTCATACTGAGCCAGCGTACTCAGCCAGAACTGCACCTGCTCTACCTCGCTGCCGGTGGAGCCCTGTTTGAGGACGCTGCTGCCGAAGTTCCATGGGCCGTCCGGGAGGGTGCCGCTGAATGTTTCGCCTTCACTGGTCAGCTCGGCGAGGTCCTTCACCGAGACATAGATATAGCTGATCTTATACCAGGTGCTGCGGCCCACCACGCCGTCGGCGGTGAGGTTGAACTGCCTCTGGAACTTTTTGACCGTCTCGGTCATCTTGCGGCCGAAGATGCCGTCCACCGTCAGCAGGCCGAGGAAGGGATAGTCTTTGGTGATGCGGTTGAGCTGCCGCTGCAGGGTGAACACCGCCGCTCCGGTGCTGCCCTGCCGCAGAGGGCTTCCGGGGTAGCTCTGGGGGATGGACTGGATGTTGTTGGTGCGGATGATCTCGATGTTGCTGCCGTAGTAGTATTTGAGGATGCTCAGTGCATTGCGGCCCTGATTGGCCAGCGTGACGGTCCCCCACTGCTTGAGGCCGGGGCAGGTGACGGATTTGCCGTCGCAGTACTCGGCGTAGTAGGGGTTCACGGTGCCGGTCTTGCGGATATAGGTGTTGAAGATGTCGTCCGTCAGCCGCACCATGACGTCGAACACCGTCCGGCCATGGACGTAGTATTGGTCGTAGCTGGTGGAGTTGGTGATGTTGAAACTGTAGCCCTTGCTGGGGTACCACTCGGTGTAGATGCGGTTGAGAGCCAGCGAGATCTGGCAGTGGATGTTGGCCCGCAGGGCCTGCTCGGGCCACGGGGAGCAAAATAACCCAACAGGCCAAAGCTGCCTTTTTGTCAAGGGATAATAATAGAACATAAGCAGTATTCACAAGCATGAACGCTTGAAATGCTTCTGTTATAATGTTACACTACATACTGGTGTGCGCATTCTGGGCGGCTGCTGCGGCACTACGCCTGCCCACATTGCGGCCCTGCGTGCGGCACTGGATGCCTTGCCGGAAACACTGCCTGCAGCCCCGGCAGCAGCAGTCTCCACTGCCGCAA
>ENA-OQKV01000335-OQKV01000335.1-human-gut-metagenome-genome-assembly--contig:-NODE-335-length-18818-cov-4.380986_pt1 | contig 18818 bp, 21 predicted proteins | sample MGYA00242655_ERZ504811 | MGnify/ENA primary metagenome ERZ504811 (study PRJEB26092, sample SAMD00036406) | human gut metagenome | host: Homo sapiens | study: EMG produced TPA metagenomics assembly of...
CAGTTTTTGTAATATTTTTCTCATATAAGCCCTACCATGAAATTACAATCTTTAAACAAATATTCCTATATTTTCTATAATAAATCACTACTACATATTATATTATTCCAAGCAATTTATCAACATTTATAATCCCCCACGAGCCTTTGTGACTATCCCCTGCCCTGTCACATGTATTATACAGGGCTAGCTTAACCGCCTCCGGTCTCATATTTGGATTTTTTTCCAATAGAAGTGCTATGGCACCTGACACAATCGGTGTAGCCATTGAAGTACCTGTTTTTCTTACATATGTGCCATCCCTCGTTCCAAGGCTTATGATATCATGCCCTGGAGCCAGAATCTCAGGCTTTACAATACAACAGTCGGTCGGACCTTTGCCACTTCTTATATCATCAAAGCTTCCTACTGTTATTATTTTTCTTGAAATTCCCGGCACAGTTACAGAAAACGGTGCCGGGCCGTAGTTGCCCGCTGCTGCAACAACTACCACTCCCATATCCCACAATTCATCTATCAGCTTCAATATCTTAATACGCTCTGCTGTATCAGAACATGGCAGATATCCTACAGAGAAGTTGAGTATTTTTATATTAAGTCTGACACAGTTTTCTTTTATATACTTAAGTGCACGAATTGAATCCGACGTCTGTCCCATGCCAAGATAATCAAGCACCTTAAACACATATAGTCCTGCCCCCGGAGCCATGCCTATATCTGCAGCCGATAATATCCCGCACACATGTGTACCATGCCCGTTATCGTCATAACATGTCTCCTTTCCACCCACAAAATCCATAAAGTACTTTATGCACCCATCAAGCTGCTTGTGTTTAAACACACCCGTATCAAGCACTGCTATATTGACTATTTTTACCACTATATCCATTTTTTATATACCAGATTTGCATTTATACTATATTTCGCATTTTTCATTATTATTTTATTTTTAATTTAGTATATGATTCGTTTTCACAATATGACACAAACGCACCTGTTTTGTCCTAACTCAAACCTCATCACTATAATTTCATATATTAAAAGGACTGCACCTGCGTGCAGCCCTTTACTTGGATATTATTGTGATACTTTAACGTATATTAATTAATCCTCTTTTACATCCTTCATAGAGAAGCTGATTCTTCCCATCTTGTCCTTGCCAAGGCAGACAACCTTTACCTTGTCTCCAAGTGTGAGTACATCCTCTACTCTGTTGATTCTCTCTTTTGCAATCTTAGAAATGTGAACCATTCCCTCTTTGCCAGGAGCAAATTCGATGAAAGCACCGAACTCCTTGATGCTTACAACTGTTCCCTCAAGGATCTGTCCCTGCTCAAAATCAGTTGTGATAATCTTAATCATGTCGATTGCCTTTGCAATCATCTCTTTATCTGTTCCGCAAACTGAAACAGCGCCATCATCTGTGATATCGATCTTGACACCGGTTCTGTCGATAATCTCATTGATTGTCTTACCCTTCTGTCCGACAACATCACCAATCTTTGATGGATCGATTGTAATCTGCTCAATCTTTGGAGCCCACTCATTTACTTCTTTTCTAGGCTCAGCGATTGCCTTGCTCATGACCTCATCCATGATGTAGAGACGTGCCTCACGTGTTCTTGCGATTGCCTCCTCAACGATAGGTCTTGTAAGTCCGTGAATCTTGATATCCATCTGGATAGCTGTGATACCCTTATGTGTACCTGTTACCTTGAAATCCATATCTCCGAAGAAATCCTCAAGACCCTGGATATCTGTAAGTACAAGGAAATCATCATCTGTATCGCCTGTTACAAGTCCGCATGAGATTCCGGCAACCATAGCCTTAATCGGAACACCTGCAGTCCATAAGTGACATACATGATGCACATGTTGAAGCCATTGATCGTAGAGCCGTTTGACTCAAATGTCTCAGATACGGCACGGATAGTATATGGGAACTCCTCAATGCTTGGAAGTACAGGAACAAGTGCCTTCTCAGCAAGTGCTCCGTGTCCAATCTCACGACGTCCCGGTCCACGTGATACCTTTGTCTCTCCTACAGAGTATGCAGGGAAGTTATAGTGATGCATATATCTCTTTGTTGTGATATTTGCATCAAGTCCGTCGATTTTCTGAATCTCTGATAAAGGAGCAAGTGTTACAACATCACAAATCTGTGTCTGTCCACGGGTAAACATTGCAGAGCCGTGAACTCTAGGAATCAAATCAACCTCTGCTGCGAGTGGTCTGATCTGGTTGATTGCACGGCCGTCCGGACGCTTATGATCCTTTAAAATCATCTTTCTGACAGTCTTCTTCTGATACTGGTAAATAGCCTCACCAAGTACTGCAAGGTACTCCTCATTGTCAGCGAAGGCTTCCTCTAACTGCTCTGTGATAGCTCTTATATTTTCCTCACGCTTCTGCTTCTCATCTGTGAATACTGCCTCCTCCATCTGCTCAGGAGTAACAATTTTCTTGATATCCTCGAACATCTGCTCAGGAATAGCACAGCTCTCATACTCATGCTTTGGCTTGCCAATCTCATCACGGATCTGATCCATGAATGCGATAACTGTCTGGTTGATATCGTGGCACTTGTAGATTGCCTCAATCATCTGATCCTCAGGAATCTCATTGGCTCCTGCTTCAATCATGATGACCTTTCCTTTGTAGAAGCAACTGTGAGCTGTAAATCGCCCTCATCCCACTGCTTCTGTGAAGGGTTTACGATAAACTCTCCATCAACAAGTCCCATCTGTGTCATGGCACATGGTCCGTCAAACGGAATATCTGATATATGAACAGCAAGAGCTGTACCGATCATTGCAACTATCTCAGGACGGCACTCAGGATCCACTGACATAACAAGGTTGTTTAATGTAACATCATTTCTGTAATCCTTTGGGAAAAGAGGTCTCATAGGACGGTCAATTACACGATCTGTAAGGATGGCGTTCTCAGATGCCTTTCCCTCACGCTTGTTAAAACCACCCGGAATTTTTCCTACAGAGTACATCTTCTCCTCGAACTCAACGCTGAGTGGGAAGAAATCCACACCATCACGTGGCTTGTCAGATGCTGTAGCTGTTGAAAGGACTGTTGTATCACCATACTTGATAAAAACAGCTCCGTTTGCCTGAGCTGCTACTCTTCCGATATCTACAGTAAGAGTCCTGCCGGCAAGTTCCATTGAATAACTTTTGTACATATTAATTCTCCTTAAAATTCTTTTGCAGAAGTGTATTCCTCTTCCGAAACTACTAAACAATACATGTACGCTCATGCACTCTTTAGTGGTCTCGGCTTACTTCTGCTTTTCAAAAAACAATAATAAAAACAATAATAGAGCGGAATAATAATTACTCCGCTCTAAAGAAAATACTATTTTCTGAGTCCTAAACGCTCGATAAGTGAACGATATCTCTCGATATCAATCTCCTTAAGGTATGCAAGTAATCCACGTCTCTGACCGATCATCTTTAACATTCCTCTTCTTGAGTGATGATCCTTTGGGTTCTGTTTGAAATGCTCAGTTAACTCTGCGATTCTTGCTGAAAGAATTGCGATCTGAACCTCTGGTGAACCTGTGTCATTTGGTGTTCTACCGTACTCTGCGATAATAGCCTGTTTCTTTTCCTTTGCGATCATTGTTGATCCTCCTTATATTATAATGCGCCCTGATAACTGTATGATGCTCAGCAATAGGTCGGAGTGTCCAACTACCGAACATGGGCAAAACCATACTTATGCAGTATAGCATAGTAAGCATTTGTTGTAAACAACTTTTTTATTAATCCGGCAAATATCTTGCAACACAAATCGGACTTCTGTAAAATGCATTTGAAACCTTGATTCCGTCACGCTTGTTGCTGGCATGGACAATCTGTCCGTTTCCGATATAAATTGCAACATGTGAGATGCTGCTTCCACTTCCGTAGAAGAATAAATCTCCCGGCTTTGCATCAGATGCGCTGATTTTTGTGCCACATGAAGGCTGTGCTTTTGATGAATGTGGTAATGAGATTCCATACTTTCCAAGAATTCTCATTGTGAAGCCTGAGCAGTCAACTCCATTCTCAAGGCTTGTACCACCCCACACATATCTGTTTCCGACAAACTGTAACGCATACGATACAACAGATGCCCTTACATCTGATACGCCGTCACCATACTTCACCTGCTCTATAGTCTTTGCTGTAGGAAGTGCCTGTGCCAGTGTCACATAATCCTGTGATATATATCCTACCGAATCATCCACACTTATCTCAACCCAGCCGTCAGCGACAGAATTGACTGTGAATGCCTCTGAATTTCCAACCTGTGAAAGCACCGCAGCCTCTGTTGACTTCTCTGCACGTACATTCAGTGTTTCAGTATTTACAGTGGCAACAGTTTTAATCTCCTGTTCTGCAATAGACTCTGCCTGATCTCCTGTCACAAGATACTGCTTGCTTACATATCCTGTCACTTTGCCTGATGTAACCTTATACCAGTCTCCGGCATCCTCAAGAAGCTCACAGGCATTGTGATTGGTAAGGATACCTACCACTTCACTGTCTGTCGAAGCCTCCTGTCTGATATTTAAGTTTCCGCTGCTGATAACTGACATACCAAGATTTGTGTAACCACAGGTCTGTGCGGCTGTCGGTGTCTGAGCTGTCTCCTGTGCAGTATCGCCAGCCTGTGCACCCTGAGCAGATGCAGTAACAACATTGCTGTCGTTTTGCGCTACCGATACGTCAGCTCCATAATAAGTAAGAGCCGATGTAACCCCTGCTGTGAGAAGCTCTGTGGCATCTGCCGCATCTGTCAGATTAAGTGCAACACCCACATTCACTGATCTGTTTTTATTTGCCTCTGCCTTTGTTGTCCTGGCATCCACCGTGCTGCTTGAGCTCATAGATACCGCTCCTATAATAATAGCAAACGCTACAACGCCTGCTGCCTGTCCTAATTTTAACTTGTTTTTCATATAGCCTCCAGTTCATGCTATCCATAATCCCATGTTTACGAGTATATCACAAATTGTTAAAATGTCAATATTTTTCCGTAACATTTCCGTAATATTTGTCATTTTTTCGTTATTTTGGGTTATTTCACAAAAAACAGCCACACTAGAATGTGTGACTGCCTGCATAATTGATTGTATAATTGATATCTGCACTCATCTGGCTCTTTAACGCTTCTATTGAATCAAACTTCATCTCAGGTCTTACGAACTTATGAAGCTCTACCATGATATCCTGTCCGTAAACATCCTGCCCAAAATCTATGATATATGTCTCTGCACCGATTGGATTTTTGCCCTCTATAGTAGGCTTGCATCCTATATTGGTTACACCAAGGTACCAGTTGTCCCTGACAAGAACTCTTGACATATACACTCCCTTTGGTGGAAGCAGCTTATCGTGCGGCACTGAAAGGTTGACTGTCGGAATGCCAATAGTCCTGCCTAGTGCTCTGCCATGCACTACTCTTCCTTTTATGAAAAAGGGATATCCCAGCAGTTCATTCGCCTTTTTAATATGTCCTGCCGCAATCTCCTCGCGGATATAGGTACTGCTTATATCCCTGTCTCCATCCTTTATCTTGTCCACCACAATAAGCTCGTATCCAAGCTCTCCTGCCATCGCAGAAAGCATCCGATGGTCTCCTGCCCTGTTGTGCCCGAAACGGAATCATCTCCGACAATGATACACTTGACATTAAGACTTTAACTATCCATCTGACAACGCATCCGCCTCCATCGTCATCACCTGTGGCACAAACGGACACTCTATCAGATAGTCAATACCTGATTTTTCTAAACACATACTCTTTTTCTATCGTTTGTGATTATAACCTTTGACTCAACGCCAAGTACCTCCGATTTGGAGGAATGTCAAACGTAAATATGATGCGCTTGTAGCCATGCAGATTGCTCTGTTCAATTTGCTTTTCCATCAGAAATTCATGTCCTCTGTGAAGCCCGTCAAACTTTCCAAACGAGATGACGGACGGCTCCTTGACATGAAAATCCAGAGTTTTGCTTATATATTCCATAATATCTGTATACTATTCTATTCCATAAAAATCTTTACCGGCTTAAACTCACCGGTCTCATCAAGATACGAATACACACCGACAAATATGCCCTCATGATTGTATACTCTGTATCTTATATCAGAGTCAGCACCGTGTTTTAAATAATCCGTAAGCACTGCCGGAATTTTATTTCCATTTCTGACAAGCTTATCAGCATCTGAAGCAGTATGCACTGCCGGCAGATTTTCGAATACTCCGTCAACAGGCATCACCATATCAAAGCAGCCTTCATCCACCTTTGACTGAATCTGTGAAAGTGTAAGTGCATGCTCTAAGTCAAAGCCTGCTACCCTTACTCTAAGCAGTGACTTCATGCAGCCATGGCAGCCCAGCCTCTCTCCGATGTCATTGCACAACGTCCTGATATATGTGCCCTTTGAACAGTGCACCGTCATCGTAACCTCAGGCAAATCAATGCTTTCAACCTTGATATCAAACACCTCGATATCCCTGGCTTTTCTCTCTATAATCTTGCCCTCCCTGGCAAGCTCATAGAGCTTTTTCCCATTGACCTTTAGAGCCGAATACATTGGCGGCACCTGCTTTTGTCTGCCAATAAACTGTGATATTGCATCATACACCGCCTGCTCAGTCACATTGACCTTAGCCTGATTTAAGACCTGCCCTGAAATATCCTGTGTATCTGTCTCCTGTCCTAAAAGCAGCACCGCTTTATAGACCTTGTCCTTATCTGTCAAAAGGTCACACACTCTGGTTGCCTTTCCAAGGCAGACAGGAAGGACGCCTTGCGCATTAGGATCAAGTGTACCTGTATGACCAATCTTCTTCTGGTGGAATATGCCTCGAAGCTTTGCCACAACGTCAAAGCTTGTATAGCCCTTTTCCTTGTATACATTGATTATTCCATTAACCATCTGCCCAAGAATCTCTCCCTAAATATTATCCTTAATTGCCGTAAGGATGCGGTCTGTTGCCACCTCAAGCGGTCCGTCAATCGTAAATCCAGCGGCCTTTACATGTCCACCGCCGCCAAATACCGACGCAACCTTTGCCACATCATAATCACCGTTTACGCGCAGGCTGCCCTTGTAGGTACCATCCTCATTTTCGTAGAGAAATACAGCAACCTTTATATCCTTTGTCACGCGCAGCTGATTTACAATACCATCAAGATGCTTTGGTAGCACATCGTACTTCTCCATCTCAGCGCGCGATACTGCAGACAATATAACATCACCATTCAGATACAAAGCAGCATTCAAAAGTGCCTGCCCCATAATCTTGTTCTGAGCAAATGTCTTTGTATAAAATGTATCATCGATTATCCTTGAATAATCAATGCCCATCTCCATCAGGGTTCCTGCAATATCCATAGTCTTTTTTGAAGTGCAGGAATACTGGAACACGCCTGTATCATGCACCATGCCTGTGTAAATACACTCTGCTATCTGTATTGTGATGCGCTCCTTCGGCAGAAGTTCAAACACAAGCTCACAGGTTGAGCTCGCATCCGGAAAGATATAATTTGCGTCTGCAAAGGCCCCGTTTGTAACATGATGATCTATGCAAAGTGCCTTTTTGCAGACTCAAAATACTTAGCTGCACTTCCCAGTCTGCCTGTGTCACTGCAGTCACATGCTATGAACAGATCGTATACTGTATCATCCGCATAGCTGCTGTCAATCTCATCTGCTCTTTGCATGAACTTAAAGATGTTCGGGCTTGGCTCTAAATAAATCCTTGCCTTTATATCAGGATAATAATCCTTTATGTAGTTGTATACCGCAAGTGTTGAGCCGACACAGTCTCCGTCCGGTCTCACATGACCGGAAACGGCAACTGATTGTGCATCCTTTAAAATAGAATCAATCTCTGTCATAATCAATCCTCTTTGTTAATCCTCTTTGAGTATTTTTTGTTACTTCATCAATCTTTTTAGACATCTCAACACCATACTCTATAGACTGGTCTATGATAAATGTAATGGCAGGTGTATTTCTTAAATTGATGTTCTTTGCGAGAGTTCTGCGTATATATCCCTCCGCTGACTTAAGTCCTGCAAGCGTATCAGCCTGTGATTTCTTGTCACCAAGCACACTGATATAAGCCTTTGCTGTCTTTAAATCAGGTGCCACCTCGACAGCAACAACACTTGTCATGGGATTGATACGCGGATCCTTTATCTCACCGCGTATGATATTTGACAGTTCACGCATTACCTCTTCGTTGATACGAATATTTTTTATGCTGTTCTTTCTCATATAATCCCGCTTTCTTTTTATATTAAACCGTAACTATCCGAATAGCTGCATTAATTCAAGATAACCAATATATGATTATCTCGGAACCTCTACCATCTTGTAAGCTTCAACTATATCGAATTCCTGAATATCATTAAATCCGTCAAATACAAGACCACACTCATAGCCTGTCTTGACCTCCTTGACGTCATCCTTGAATCTCTTGAGTGAAGCAAGGTCTCCCTCGAATATCTGCTCACCCTCTCTGCTAATTCTGACACGGCAGCCTCTCTCCATAAATCCGTCAAGCACATATGAACCTGCAATGTTTCCAACGCCTGAAGCCTTGAAAATCTGTCTGATTTCCGCATGTCCGATAACCTTCTCCTCAAATACAGGATCAAGCATACCCTTCATGGCAGCAGATACATCCTCGATTGCATTGTAGATGACCTTGTAAAGTCTGATATCTACGCCCTCACGGTCTGCTGTAGCCTTGGCAACAGGATCCGGTCTGACGTTAAAGCCAATGATGATTGCATTTGATGCTGATGCAAGGATAACATCTGACTCATTGATGGCACCAACGCCGCCATGGATGACCTTGACCACAACCTCCTCATTTGAAAGCTTGACAAGACTCTGCTTAACAGCCTCAACTGAACCCTGTACATCTGCCTTTACGATGATATCAAGCTCCTTCATGTTGCCTGACTGAATCTGTGAGAACAGATCATCAAGTGACATCTTTGCCTTTGTATCCTCGATGAGCTTATTCTTCTCCTCTGAAATATATGTGTCAGAGAATGCCTTTGCCTCCTTCTCTGAATCGCATGCCACAAATGTCTCTCCTGCTGAAGGCACACTGTTAAGTCCAAGTATCTCTACAGGTGTAGAAGGCTTAGCCTCCTTTACTCTGCGGCCCTTGTCATCAATCATGGCTCTTACCTTACCATAGCTGCTTCCACATGCGATAGGATCTCCGACATGGAGTGTTCCTTTTTGTACAAGCACTGTGGCAACCGCACCACGGCCTTTATCAAGCTGTGCTTCAATTACGAGACCTCTTGCGTTTCTATCAGGATTAGCCTTGAGCTCGAGCACCTCTGCTGTGAGAAGAATCATCTCAAGGAGATTGTCGATACCCTCCTTAGTATGTGCAGATACAGGACAGAATATTGTGCTTCCACCCCAATCCTCCGGGATAAGCTCATACTCTGAGAGCTCCTGCTTAACCTTGTCGATATTGGCACTTGGCTTATCTATCTTGTTGACTGCAACGATAATCTCAACACCTGCTGCCTTTGCATGGTTTATTGCCTCAACAGTCTGCGGCATTACACCATCATCTGCAGCAACAACAAGGATTGCGATATCAGTAGAGTTTGCACCACGCATACGCATTGCTGTAAATGCCTCATGTCCCGGTGTATCAAGGAATGTGATGTTCTGGCCATTGATTGATACAACAGATGCACCAATGTGCTGTGTAATACCACCTGCCTCACGGTCTGTAACACGTGTCTGTCTGATGGCATCAAGCAGTGATGTCTTACCATGATCTACGTGACCCATTACGCAGACTACAGGTGGACGAGGATCCATCTTGCTCTCATCCTCTTCATCCTCCTTGAGAAGCTCTGCAATCACATCGACTTTCTCCTCTTCCTCACAGATGAAATTGAACTCTAAAGCAATCTCCTCAGCAGCTGCAAAATCGACCTCAGAGTTAACTGTTACCATCTCGCCCTTCATGAAAAGCTTCTTTACGATGGCTGAAGGCTGAACCTTCATCTTATCAGCTAAGTCCCTTATTGTAATCTTCTCCGGAAGAGAAATTGTCTTAATCTCGTTCTCATCCTCTTTTGGCTGTGCCTTCGGCTGCTGTGGCTTTTTCTTACCGCCGTGCTTCTCGAGATTGATGTAATTCTCCTGCTTCTTTCCGAGCTTATCCTGCTTCTGGCTCTGATTGTGATTATGCTTATTCTTTCTATCGTTGCCTCTGTCGCGGCTCTCCTTTCCTCTTACATCATCAGGAGCTGCAACTGCAACTGTTTCTTTTCTGAAACGATTTCTGTCATCACCTCTGCTGCCTGTTCTATCGTTATTTCTGTCATTGCTCCTGCTTCTGTCATTGCTTCTGCTTCTGTCATTATTTCTGTCAAAGCTTCTGCCACCCTCTGCAGGACGTCTGGAGTCATTTCTGAAGCCTCTGTTATTGTCTCTATTGTTATCTCGGTTATTGTTGTCGCGATTGTTTGTTCTTCTATCGCTGTTTCTGTCCGTATTTCTGCTTCTGTCGGCATTTCTGTCAGTGTTTCTGTTGTTGATTCTGTCGCCATTGTCCTGACGTCTGTCGCTTTTTCTATCAGCGTCAGCCTGACGTGCCGGACGCGAATTGGTTACCTTCATATCTGCATACGGATCCGCTGTACGCTCACTTATAGGGCGCATAGCTCTCTCTCCGACAGGTCTTGGTTTAATAATGCTGTGCTGCTCAGGACGTGATGACTGATTATCGCGTCTGCCATTGCCATTCCTGCGCTGCGAACTGTTATTTCCATTATTTCCGCTGCCGTTTCCACCATTTGTTTTCCTACCCTGCTTACTGTACTGGGCATTGAAAACAGCTGTGATGCTTGCCTTTTTCTTTGGTCTGTCGGCTGCCTTAGACTCATCCTTTTTAGTTTCTTCCTTCTTAGGTGCATCTTTTTTTACTTCTGTTTTTGCGTATTTCTTTCGTACAATTTGCTGTGCCTCATCCTCAAGACCGCTCTGCACATTTTTGACAGCAAACTGTGTGCCGTTTAATGTGTCTATGACGTCCTGCGACTTTATATTTAATTCTTTTGCAAGTTCATGAACTCTCATTTTTGCCATATATCTATTTTCCTCCATTATTCAGTTTTATTCGACTGCAGCTTTTTTATCACTGCATTTGCAAGGTTTTCATCCGTTACTGCAAGGGAAGCGCGAAACTCTTTGCCTATTGCATTCCCTAACCCCACCTTGTCACTATAAAAATAAATCGGAACCTCATAGAAAGCAGTCATATCTGAAAAATGCTTCTTTGTGTTGTCTGATGAATCATCTGCAACTATCACTAAAAATGCCTTTCCTGTCTTTACAGCTTTCTCTGTAGAAAACTCTCCGCTAACCACATTGCCTGACTTTGCTGCTAAGCCCAGCATAGAAAGTACTCTATCTGTCAATTTGGTTCATCTCCTTTTCAAGCTCCTCATATACCTGTTCTGATACACTAACACCAAGGGAACGCTCAAGTGCCTTTGTCTTTTTAGCCTTTTTAAAGCATTCAAGGCTCTTACATATATAAGCTCCCCTGCCGTTTTTCTTGCCGGTGTCATCGAGAATTATGTCGCCCTCCGCAGTCTTTACCACGCGAATAAGTGACTTCTTTTCCTTCATCTCCTGACAGCCTACGCATTTGCGCATTGGAATCTTTTTATTTGCCATTACTGCTCATCACCACTATCTGCCGCATCATTTTCTGTACCTGCTGCTTCGTTCTCGTCAGCCTCTGTATCTAAAGCCTCTGCCTGTACATCTGCCTGTTCTGTATCAGCTAATCTCTCGTTCTCAGCAAGCTCATCATCCGAATAATCATAATTGTCATCATAATCATCCTCTTCATAATCATTCTCATAATCCATGAAGTCCCCTGACTCTCTGGCCTGTGTCTCGCTCTTGATATCAATCTTGAAGCCTGTAAGTCTTGCTGCAAGTCTTGCATTCTGTCCTTCCTTACCGATTGCAAGTGAAAGCTGATAATCCGGAACAACAACCTTTGCTGATTTCTCATCTGCATCTGCGATAACAGAGATAACCTTTGCAGGGCTAAGTGCGTTCTGGATAAGTATTGCCGGATTCTCATCCCATGTGATGATATCGATTTTCTCACCGCGAAGCTCATTTACGATAGCATTTACTCTGGCACCATTCATACCTACACATGCTCCTACAGGGTCTACGTTTGGATCATTTGACCATACTGCAATCTTTGTTCTGCTTCCGGCCTCACGTGAAATAGCCTTTATCTCAACTATGCCCTCTTTAACCTCTGTAACCTCTGACTCGAAAAGTCTCTTCACAAGCTCAGGATGTGTTCTTGAAACAAGAATCTTTGGTCCCTTTGATGTGGACTTAACCTCAAGGATATATACCTTGATACGCTCTGTAGGCTTGAATACCTCACCCTTTATCTGCTCACTCTCAGTCAGAAGTGCATCTGCCTTACCTAAGTTGATGCTGACATTCTTTCCGATGTATCTTTGAACAACACCTGTCACAACATCCTTTTCCTTGCTGTTGTACTCGTCAAATATTACCTTTCTCTCCTCCTCGCGGATTTTCTGAAGGATAACATTCTTTGCGTTCTGTGTAGCGATACGTCCGAATTCCTTTGACTTAACCTCAACTCTCACGATATCTCCAAGCTGATAGTTACCGTTTACCTTGTGCGCATCTGCTAAGGAAATCTCCTCAACCGGATCCTCAACCGTATCTACAACCGTCTTCTCCTGATAGCATGAGAAAGCACATGTCTCAGGATCTATTTCTACCTTTACATTATCTGATTTACCAAAATGGTTCTTGCAGGCAGTCACAAGAGAGTTCTCAATTGCCTCAAGTAAAGTTTCTTTACTGATGTTTTTCTCCTGCTCTAATATATTTAACGCTTCTAATAACTCATTGCTCATTATTTTTTCCTCCTATTTGTGTTATCGTGCGCTTTAATTAAAAATCCAATGCCTGACGTATAAGCGCAATGTCACTCTTATTGAATGTAGTCTCATTGCCGTCTTCATCGGTTATTGTCACTGTATCCTTATCATAGGCTTTAAGCAGACCATAAAATTCCTTTGATTTGTTGATAGCCCTGTATGTGCGAATCTCTATCTCCTTATTCATATTGCGCACATAGTCCTTTTCCTTCTTGAGAGGTCTTCCAAGCCCCGGCGAGCTGACCTCGAATGTGTACGAATCAGGAATATAGTCCTCTCTGTCGAGAATCTCATTCATCTGCCTTGCAACCACTTCACAGTCATCAACAGTTATGCCACCCTCCTTATCGATATATGCTCTCAGGTAGTTCATACCGCCTTCCTTAACATACTCGACATCAACAAGCTCAAAATTCATGCTGTCAAGAATTGGTTGTATAAAATTCTCCGTCTTTGCCTCATATACACTTGCCTTTGACATTTTATCACCTCTCTTTTTTATATTTGTAACTATTCAGAATTGTTCCAAGTGGTTCTGAATAGCTGCCTGATGTTTATAAACGTGAATTGAGAGAGGACTTTTGCCCTCTCTCAATCTAGTCAACGTTGTTATCATAGGTATAATAGCACTATCAGAAAAAAAAATCAAGTTTTTTTAAAAAAGTACTTGCTTTTTTTGAAACTCCATGATAGTATAATACACGGTTCGTTGGTCAAGCGGTTAAGACGCCGCCCTCTCACGGCGGAAACACGGGTTCGATTCCCGTACGGACTGCTCACTGATATTTATTTAATTAAATACAGCCCAACCCGAAAGCATCGCATTTATGCGATGTTTTTTTATTGTTGTTGACGCCGGACGCATCCGGTGTCTATCCGCGCTATGATAAATATTTCTGCCTTAAAGTAAAATTGCCTTGGAGCGCATTCCGTTTACCACAGAATGCTCCAAGGCATAAATAATTTAAGTATAAGCCTAATTAAAAATTAATCATAATTAATCATCATATCCGTTAGGATTGTTCTTCTGCCATCTCCATGAGTCGGCACACATCTCCTTAATACCATACTGTGCTTCCCAGCCGAGCTCTCTCTTGGCCTTTGATGGGTCACAGTAGCATGTAGCAATATCGCCAGGTCTTCTAGGCTTTATTGTATAAGGAATCTTAACACCTGTTGCAGCCTCGAAATTCTTTACGATATCAAGCACGCTGTAGCCATGTCCTGTTCCAAGATTGTAGATGCAAAGACCTGCATTCTCCTCAATTTTCTTTAAAGCCTTAACATGTCCAACCGCAAGGTCAACTACATGGATGTAATCTCTCACACCTGTTCCGTCAGGAGTATCATAGTCATCTCCGAATACTCCAAGCTCTTTGAGCTTGCCTACTGCCACCTGTGTGATGTAAGGCATGAGGTTGTTTGGAATACCGTTTGGATTCTCACCCATTGTACCACTCTTATGAGCTCCGATTGGATTGAAGTAACGAAGAAGAATAACGTTCCACTCATTATCTGCCTTATAGATGTCCATAAGTATCTGCTCAAGCATAGACTTTGTCCAGCCATATGGGTTTGTACACTGTCCCTTTGGACACTCCTCTGTGATAGGAATCTGTGCAGGATCTCCGTATACTGTAGCTGATGAAGAGAAAATGATGTTCTTGCAGCCATTCTGTCTCATCACATCAACAAGTGTAAGTGTTCCTGCAATATTATTGTTATAGTACTCCCAAGGCTTTGCCACAGACTCTCCTACTGCTTTGAGTCCTGCAAAGTGAATACAGCTATCTATCTTTTCTTCCTTAAAAATCTTATTTAAGATGTCTCTGTCAAGGATATCTCCCTTATAGAACTTTACTTCTTTGCCTGTAAGAGCCTTAACTCTGTCAAGTGACTTCTCAGATGAATTCGAAAGATTGTCAAGTACTACAACGTCGTAACCTGCATCAAGAAGCTCCACACATGTGTGGCTTCCGATATATCCGGCTCCACCAGTAACTAAAATTGCCATAATAAATATCTCCTTTTCATTTTTGTTAAATTTATTGTAGCGCATTTGCTCATTTTTGTATAGAATAAAATGTAGAAGAAATATGTAAAAATGTTGTAAAGGTAGTCAATATGAACAATAAATACAAAAATTCCTATATTGTAAAAGAAAAAGAGCTTGTATCTCTGTCCGTATATAACGTAGGCTTCCAGAGCTGTGATAGCCTGTATCAGTGGGGTCCGGGTATCAGAGACCATTATCTGATTCACTATATCATAAGCGGTAAAGGCCGCTACACTGTAAATGGCAGTGTTCACACATTAACCCCCGGCGATGCGTTTCTCGTATATCCAAATACCGAAGTGATTTATCAGGCTGATGCAGAAGATCCTTGGGAATATACCTGGGTAGGCTTTACCGGCAGCGATGCTGCAACCATTTTAAGAGCCACTGATTTCACAAAAACGCATCCATACATACACAGTGTATCAAACGGAAACGAAATCAAAAGACAGCTCATGCATATATACGACGCCAGAGGCACAGAATTTGAAAATGCACTCGAAATGACCGGGCGACTCTACACCACCCTCGCTCTTTTTGTCAGCGCCGCCACATCAAAGCCACCGCAAAACAGTGCAAACTCCTATGTACAAAAGGGCATCGAATACATCTCCGCCAACTATTCATACCCTATCACCGTCGAGGATATTGCATCATATATAGGATTAAGCCGAAGTCACCTGTTCCGTTCCTTCCAGAGCATCCTCGGTGTATCGCCAAAGGAATATCTGACCAATTTCAGAATCAAACAGGCATGCTATCTGCTTAAACACTCCTCATTGTCCATCACAGCAATTGCAGGCTCTATAGGGTTTGATAACAGCCTATATTTTTCAAAGACCTTTCATAAAATAAAAGGCCTTTCGCCTAAGGAGTATCGCAGTAAATACAAAAAAGCTCAAGAATAAAAAAACTGCCGGGCTTCACATGAAGCCCGGCAGCTTTTTTCATATATCTCTTTATGCTAAACTAAGCAAGCTTAGATTTAGCAACCTCTACTAATTTAGCAAATCCTGCTGCATCTGTAACAGCCATATCAGCTAATACCTTACGGTTAAGGTCAACGTTTGCTAACTTTAAGCCGTGCATAAACTGGCTGTATGAAAGTCCGTTGAGACGAGCTGCTGCGTTGATACGAGCAATCCATAACTGACGGAACTGTCTCTTTCTCTCTTTACGTCCAGCGTATGAGCTTGTAAGTGCTCTCATAACTGACTGCTTTGCTACTCTATACTGCTTAGATCTAGCGCCTCTGTAACCCTTTGCTAACTTTAATGTTCTGTTATGTCTTTTCTTAGCGCCTAAACCGCCTTTAACTCTTGCCATTTGTTGATTCCTCCTTAACTAATACTACCGATTACATGTATGGTAAAATCTTCTTCATATTCTTAACATTTGTCTCATCTGTCATTGTTGCTTTTCTGAGATTTCTCTTTGTCTTTGTTGTTTTCTTAGTTAAGATATGTCTCTTGTAGGCTTTATTTCTTTTTAACTTTCCTGTTCCTGTAACTTTGAAACGTTTTGCAGCTGCTCTGCTTGTTTTCATTTTTGGCATTGTGTGTTCCTCCTTAAATTGTTATCTCTTTTCTGCCAGCACCATACCGATGCTTCTTCCTTCAACCTTCGGTGCTTTCTCCACTACCGCTACATCTGAAAGATTCTCCGCTATATCATCAAGGATATGTTTGCTTGCATTCATATGAGCCATCTCACGTCCTCTGAATCTGAGTGTGATCTTTACCTTATTTCCTTTTGCAAGAAATTTCTTTGCAGCATTCATCTTGGTATTCAAGTCGTTAGCCTCAATGTTAGGTGAGAGACGAATCTCTTTCAATTCAACGGTCTTCTGCTTTTTCTTTGCATCCTTTTCCTTACGGGCCTGCTCATAACGATACTTACCATAATCAATCACCTTACATACAGGTGGCTTTGCATTTGGTGCTATCTTTACTAAATCAAGTCCTGCCTCGTCTGCAATCTTTTGAGCTTCTCTTGAAGAAACAATTCCTAACTGCTCTCCATCCGCTCCAATCAGTCGAACTTCTCTGTCTCTGATCTGTTCATTAATCATTAATTCGCTAATGGTCTTGTACCTCCATAAAAAATAGTGGATAGGCAGACTATCCACTATACAATCTTCAACACAAATGTTTGAAAATATTAACGCTAAGTCGCTCCATTGCGCTTAGGTGAGAGTGGATACTCTACTTTGTTTTCATACAACTACTAGAATATAGCACAGACAATTTCTGTTGTCAACACTTTTATCTAAATTTCTATAATCTAATATGTACCAAGAATCTTAAGGGCAATTGCCTCTTCCCTTATGCCTCTTAACGCATTCTGCACCGCTGTATCCGTAAAACGTCCTTCAAAATCAACAAAGAACCTGTACTCCCATGCCTTATCAGATATCGGACGAGACTGGATATTTAACATATTGATTCCATTGTATATAAAGTGTGCCAGCATATGATACAGTGCACCACTCTTATGAGGTGTCTCAAAGCATATGCTTATCCTGTCTGCATCTCTGCGGCATACCCTTTTAGCCGACACAATTATAAACCTTGTTGCATTGTTTTTATTGTTCTGTATGCGGCTCTCAAGCACCTGAAGCCCATATATATCAGCCGAGATATGGCTAGCTATGCCAGCCTGTGTGATATCTCCGTCATCCTTTACCTTCTTTGCAGAAAAAGCTGTATTCCTGACAGCCACCTGGTTAATATCCTTATGCTCATCAAAAAAATCTGAGCACTGCATAAGCGCCTGCGGATGTGAATACACAGTCCTTATATCAGAAATCTTTGCACCCGGAAGTCCCATCAGACTGTGGTCGATGCGTATAATCTGCTCCCCAACTATATAATTGTCGTATTCAACAAGCAGATCATAGTTTTCCGATACAATACCGGCTGAAGAATTCTCTATCGGAAGCACTGCATAATCAGCCTTTCCGCATTTGATATCCTCCATGGCATCCTTCCAGGAATCCACGTTGTAGCCATTACAGTTCTCGCCAAAGTATGTCTTCATGGCAAGCTGTGAGTATGCACCCTCAACTCCCTGAAACACAATCCTTGCATTGGAAAAATCCAGGCTATCTACCTCAGTAAAGTTTTCCTTCTCCACTATGCCATGCTCAGTCATAAGCTGATACTGCTTCTTTCTACTGGTCGACATAATCTGTTCAAAAAGCTCAACTATACCGTGCTTCAAAAACTCATCATCTGCAAGAGACGATAATTTCTCAAGCTTTTCATCCTCTCTCGTCTTGTCAAAGACCTTTTTGCCGGTGGTTATCTTATACTCGGCAACGTGCTTTGAGATATCCATTCTTTCCTTATATAATCTGACTATTTCACTGTCTATCTCATCGATAGACTCTCTCAATTTCATTAAATCTTCCATTATTGTCTCCTAAAAAAGATATAATAAAATATTATTACAAAATTTATAGAAAGGCAAGTAATCCTTGAAAGATTTATCATATATAGATATCATTTAGTTAATATCTAAGCATAAATCTCATATACCCTCGGGAGAATTACATGAAAAAAGAACACGCATGATTAATCAACTCATGCGTGTTTTTTATTAATTCATATAAAATTCAAATCTTGATCTGTATATATCACTGCACTTTCCGGTATTCTGGTCTATCGCAATAACAGAAAGCACATTATTTCCTTCAGGACAGGTATTGGAGCTGTATACTCTGTTGATGCAGCATCGGATCTGACG
>ENA-OQKV01000337-OQKV01000337.1-human-gut-metagenome-genome-assembly--contig:-NODE-337-length-18749-cov-3.333584_pt1 | contig 18749 bp, 23 predicted proteins | sample MGYA00242655_ERZ504811 | MGnify/ENA primary metagenome ERZ504811 (study PRJEB26092, sample SAMD00036406) | human gut metagenome | host: Homo sapiens | study: EMG produced TPA metagenomics assembly of...
AAATAGTAGGAGGAAATTTCGATGGAGATGAACCAAAAAGAATGTGGAATAGTGTGCAAAGAAAATGGTACGGAGCAAATAGAAAAAGTAACAGAGGAAGAATGGAAATTATTAAAACAATATAGAAATTTGTGTGAAGAAAATAAATTAACCATCAACATTTTGATCCAGCGATTATTAGCACACGAGAAAGGCAGGGAATAAGTTGATTAAAGTGGCATTATGTGATGATATTATTGACTATAATAAAAAAATGGAGAGTTATATCGAAAAATATGGAAATGAAAATCATGTAGAAGTCAAAATTACTTCGTATGGAAGTGGCAGTCAGTTATTATTGAATTATCAGAAACGAAAGTTTGATGTTATATTTTTGGATGTGTCTATGCCTGAAATGGATGGATTTGAAACAGCAGAGGAGATTCGGAAGAGTGATACTGATGTTTCAATCGTTTTTTGTACTTCTTATTATACAATCACTAATGCAGGGAAAGGCTTTGAAGTTGCGGCAGAAGATTTTTTATCAAAACCTTTACTGTATAGAAAAGTTGAGAATATCTTAAACAAAATATATAAAAAGAAATTGTTGAATGCAGAGGAAAAATTATTTTTGAAATGTCACGATGGATTGATTACGCTGCAACTTTCCGATATAATCTATATACAAACAGAAAACAAGCTGTTGATCTTACATACAATTCATGGAGATGTGCAAAGTAGCCAAAGAATGAGTGAACTGGAGAAGCGTTTAAGCAAAAAGCAATTTTTTCGCTGTCATAATAGTTATATGGTCAATTTTGATTATGTTGAAGGGGTTAAGAAAGATAGTGTGTTAATCAAAGATAAAGTTCAGAAGTTAAAGACTATTCCAATAAGTAAATATAAGAAAGAAGAGTTCATGAGAGCATTAGCTAGATATGTGGGAAAATGGGAAAACTGAAAATCTATGTCAAAAATATGTTGATTTATACAAAGAATATTGTTGTATGGAAAAAAATGGATTATAGTCCTCATATACTAAACAGAAAGGAGAAAAAACATGGTTAATACTGAAACAACAGAAGAGTTCGTAAAAGAACTGGATTTAACAGAGGAAGAAATAGAAAGTTATACCGGATGTTCTGAAAGAACGCAGAGATGTTTAACTGATTGCCCATGGCCATTTCCAGGGGCATACATTAATGAAGCTAGTTAAAACAAAGAACCGTGTAGCCTATCGGATATGATAGTCTGTGCGGTTTCTTTTTTGGAGGAAAGTATATGTATACAATTACTTTAGAAGTAAACCAAATATGTAATTTACGTTGTACATATTGTTATCTTGGAAGAAAGACAAACCAAAAGATGTCCGAACAGATAGCATACAAAGGATTGGAAATTGCATTTTTAAAATAGCGGAAAAATCATAGAGATCGAAGATTATGGGTGGATTTTGTAGGTGGAGAGGCACTCTTAAGTCTTTCATTTTTTAAAGCATTTGGTGGATTATATAGAGGGGCAGGCATTAAAAGAAATATTTTAGTGACATATTCTATCACGACAAATGGAACTATTTTAAATGATGAGATTTTAGCATGGCTGATTAAATATAGAATTCATTTAAAAGTAAGTATTGATGGAGATGAGGAAACCCATAATAAAAACAGAAAGAGGATTGATGGTGTTGGAAGTTATTCTAATATTATTGAAAACTGTATGTATTTCAAAGAATACGAGAAGAGAACCAAGCAATATATTCAGGCAGCACATGTTGTTACACAGAATAATTATGGGGAAACATTTGAATCTGTTTGCCATTTAGTTGAAAATCTAAATTTTAGCATAGTGGATTCTTCTATTGATGTTATGAATAGATGGACAACCGATCAGTTGGATGGTTTGGCTGATGAATGGGAAAAAGTATTACGTTACTATTTAAAAAGGAAAAAAGCAGGAAAAGCATTTCTTTGGGGACCAATTTTAGATTTGAAGAAATACGGAGAAAATAATGGAGAATCAGGATTTTGTGGTGTAGGTCTTATTCAAATATATATAAAGGTGGATGGGAGAATCTTTGGTTGTGCGGCAAATTTAGAAGATAGTGGGTGCATTGGAGATGTTGAAAATGGATTGTCTAAGGAATGTATCAAAAGATTGAGGAAAATAGGAAAAGAAGGTAATATGTGTTCAAAATGCAGCTTTGCTGTGAAGTGCCAAAGCAAAAATTGCATCATGAACAGTTTGGCATATAGTGGAACAGTAGGTGAACATAATCCTGATATGTGTTATTTTGAAAGGAAAAAGAGGAATCTATGGGAGATATATGCTCCTCAATTATAATTTTTTGAAAATAAAACTTGAAATATGGGTAAAAATACGCTATTTTTATTATAAATACCAACTTATGAAGTGACTGGTAGTAAGTGTTTTATTATATTGATGTGGTGGTGAAAATGAATATAATTAGGCGAAAGAGAAAGGAATTGGGGATTTCTCAAAAAGAATTAAGCGAAAAGTTAGGTACGAGTCAACAGACAATCAGCAGGATTGAAAAGGCAGATATTGAAAATATTCCCTGTAGCTTATTGGTGAAACTGGCAAATATATTTGACATACCAATAGATGTTTTGGTATATGGAGATAATAGTGATTTGTGTAAAAGTCAAATTGAAGAATTATGGGATGTTTTTCAAAAGTTAGATGAGATAAATAAAGCTACGTTATTGTTGATGGGAAGAAGGCTAAATGAAGCACAGATGGAAAATATGCTGAAGAAGCAGATAGGTGATATGAGTGATAAAAATAGCGATATGTGATGATGAAAAATATTTTGTAGATACAGTTGAAAAAATGCTAAAAATTTATGCAGAGAAAAATGGTAAGGACTTTTGTATAAAAAAATATACAAAGCCGTTGCAGTTAATGGAATCTTTAAAAGAAGAATTCCAAATTTTCTTTTTGGATATAGAGATGCCTGCGATGGATGGCATGGAGTTGGTGGATATTATCCGCAGACATGATGAAAAATCAATTATTCTTTATGTATCATCTCATAATGAATTTTTAGGGGTTGGATATAAGTATGATGTCCAAAATTTTATTACAAAACCAATTACACAAGTACAGATTAATTGTGAAATGAATAGAGCATTAAGAAAACTAGAGTCATATGAGCAAAAATACATAGCAGTAAAGAATGAGAAAGGATACTTTAAACTATTTCTTTCCGATATAGAATACATTGAAACCGTGAAACGAAAGGTTTTATTTCATCTACGAAATGGAAATCAGGAAGATGGATATTTTAAAATGAGAGATTTAGAAGAACGCTTGGAAAAATACTATTTTGTACGTTGTCATAATGGTATTATTGTAAATGTCGATTGTATTGAATCATTACATGATCTTACCACTACACTTTATTCCGGAGCTAAAATTTATATTACACGGTCTAGAAAACAAAACCTAATGAAAAAAATGGCAGAACGGGGAGGAAGTGTATAGTGTGTATGCACAGAGTATTATAAAGAATCTTTTTTCAATAATTAATATTTTTCTGATTACATATTTGTTAATTGATAGAAAAAACAATCAAGAGTATCGAAAGAAAAATTGGTATTCCTATGTTTTGTGCATTTGGAAGTATTTTTTCTGGTGCGGGGTAATGGTAGAATGGGGTATCCATACATATCGTTTATAATTATATTACGATTGTGATTATTGTCATGTTTATAGGACATTTTTTATTTCAACGGAATATGAAATATTGTATTTTGATAGGCAGTATTTTCTTATCTATTTCGTTATTAGGGCAATTACTAAGCAGTATTTTCCTATATCCATATAGTGGAAATAGAGTATTAGCTGAATTACCAGGAATATACCAAGTGGTGATGATGGTAATTGCAGAAAGTGTTATTATTGCCGGATGTTTGACATTAAAGAAAATTATAGAAAGAATTCCACCGCATTTATCAAGCATTAATGTGATGACAATTTTCATCCCGTTATTGCTTAATATTATAGTTATGGCAGTATGTACCGATAACCTATATAATGATAAAAAGGTAATTATTGGAAACATATGGTCAGTTATTACAATATCAATAGTTCCTATTGTTATGTTTTTAGGAACTGTCTGTAACATAGTGATTTTGGAGAACTACTTAAATGTAAAAAAAAATCGAAAATGAAAAAAAGCTTCAAATAAGTGAGATGAGCTTGCAGTATGATTATTATATGAAACAATCGAAAGATATGGAAAATATCCGCAGGCTTTCCCATGATATAAAAAATCATTTGGAGGCATTGAAAGAAAATATAGAGCCAGAACAAAAAATAGAGTATATTAATGGTATTGAACGTAAATTAAATAAGTATCAAAGTTACTATAAATCAGGGAATACTTTTATTGATAATTTGCTTCATACGAAACGATTGGAGGCTATCGAAAAGGGAATTGAATTTAAGGTGTTTGCCGATTTTACAGAGTTTCGACAGATAAGAAATGAGGATTTATGTGTCATAATTTCGAATACAATAGATAACGCATTAAGAGAATGCCGGTTAATGAAAGAAGAAAATCCTATGGTAGAGTGTTTAGTACAGTTAAAGGCTAAAAAAGTAAAGGGGTTCTTGTCAATTTTATGTGAAAATAGCCTAAGAGATTCACAAGTACGTTATCTGCGAGAAAATGCAACACTGGAAACATCAAAGGAAGATAAGAAAAATCATGGGTTTGGTGTCAAAAATATTAAAAGTGTGGTGAAAGATTATGGAGGAGAAGTATCATTTAGTGTTTTAGATGATATGTTTTCTGTTTCTGTGATTATTCCGATAGAAATATAGTGTGACAAGATGGTGCTTATGGAAAATAAGTGCCATTTTTATTGGTCCAGGCAGGGCATAAAAAATGCAAACTAAACAAATTATATGTTTTTTCTTGAAGCAGGATGTAAAATAAAGAAAAAAGAAGAGGAGGCATGGGTATGCGAAAAAAAATGAAACTATTTATTGCCATGGTATCAGTGGGGGCTTTATTGGGAACGATACCAGTTATGGCAGCGGAACAACCAGAACTTCCAACGAAAGTGCAGGATATTGCGAATGGTTCTGATGAACTTTACGGGGAAGGAGTTCCGATTGAGCATGGCACAAATCCAGATGAAAGATTTTCGTCTGGTGGGGTAGATCATACACATCAGTATATTGTTGCAAACGCACTTAAAATTCTGAGCAATGATAAAGGAAATAGTGCATTCAATGGTGAGCTGAACTCATCTATCCTTATGGAGGCAACCGACTGGCCGGATAAACTTGGAAATGAAACAGATGCAGGAACTTTTGCAGGACACTTTTATGATCCTGATACTGGAAAAAACGGGCTTGGCCAAAAATCTCCGACAGCTAGGACAAGAGCAGAGTCATATTTTCAGGCAGCAGTAAATGCGTATCGTGCAGGGGATGTACAATTGGCTATGTCAAACTTAGGAAAAGGCACCCATTATGTATCGGACTTAAACGAACCGCATCATGCATCGAACTTGACAGCGATAAACAGCAATCATTCCGCTTTTGAAAAATATGTTGATAAAAACCGTAAATCTTACACAATAGCAGGTAGTTCGTTTGGTTCCTCCGTATATACAACCGCATTAAATACATCAACAGGAGATTTGATGTATTCTGCAGCAAAATATGCGAAAGGGCTTGTGGCGGAGGCTCAAAAGGAAAGTTCCTATGATAGTGCAGGTAGAAAATCTGTACAGCATGCTATACAGACGGTAACTCAATATATGTATAAATTTGGTAAGGAAGTTGGAATTTATAAATAATGTTAAAAAGGTCTTGGTATTGAGAAATCAAATGCCAGGATCTTTTGGATAATCAAACTTCGTGAGGGTTTGCCAAACTTAATGAGGGTCTCATTAATTTTTGATAGGAGTTAATGAGGGTTCTTCGTGAGGGCCTAGTTTGAGGGTTTATTATGAGGGTCTGGTGAAGTATGCCAGATTCTTACCATTTATCTGGCTTGATTATTATTCATCATAATAAGAAAACCTGTCAAGGATGCGTGTTCGCACTGTATTGCAGCAAGTCCTTGACAGGTATTTTTATTATGATATTTTGAGTGAACAAGCAGATCAAAGGAGAAAACCCTCACGATGTCCCCTCAAACCAGCTCATCATAAACGCCCCTCATGAAAAACCCTCACGAACATAGCCACTCAAAAAGTTTGATTACCCGATCTTTTTTAGAGTAAGCACTGAAATATATAAAATAAGCAAATTATATGGATAAATGTAAAAAGTTGGTTACAATTATTTTTAAAATACAAGCAAAGGAGAAATATTAATGTTTAGTTTTACGCTTTATATAACGACAGATTGTAATTTTAAATGCCAGTATTGTTATGAGGATTACCATAACCATTATCAGTTAAATGAAAAAACACTTGTAGACTCTTTGGAGTTTATGATGAATTATGGGGATAGAGGTAAAGTCTTAATTGATTTTTTAGGCGGTGAGCCTTTGCTGAAGAAAGATTTAATTTACAAGGCAGTAGCCTATATCAAAGATAATTATCCGGAAAGGGAAGTAAAGTATTATATTACTACCAACTGTTCCATGATGGATGATCGGTTCATTGCATTTATGAAAGAAAATCATTTTACAGTACGCCTTAGTTTTGATGGGAATAAGGAAACCCATGATTTGAACAGAGTTGCGAAAGATGGAGTTTCTTGCTATGAAAAAATTTTTGAGAATATCATGAAGGTAAAGGATAGTGGATTGAATTTTTCTGTAAGAATGACGGTCACAGAAAATACCATTCCGTATATGTTCGAAAACATCTGTTACCTGCATGAGCATGGCTTGGATAACATTTGTATGATTATGGATGTATATTTAAAAATATCTGATGAACTGAAGGTAGAATTTGAAAAACAGGTGGGACAAATTTTGCAGTACTACTTGGCTGAGGCAGCAGCGGGCAGAGTTTTTACTATAGATCAATTTGATGGAAAAATGTTTAATATGTTGTGTAACTTTGGAAACTGCTTTGGCATGTGCGATGCTGGAATTGGAAATTTCAAGATCTTTCCGAACGGTCAGATATACCCATGCGGATTTCTTACAAGTAATGAAAAATATTGTATAGGCAATATCAAGGAAGGTGTTGATATAAGAAAGGCAAAATTAATAGCAATGTCTAACTTTGATAAAACCGATCCGAAGTGCAAGAGATGCACAATACGAGATTTTTGTCATGGTATGAAATGCGGATATATGAATTTTATCAATACAGGGAAGATTAATGTACCATCGGATGCAGAGTGTATTTTTGAACATATCTTTTATAAGGCAATGGTGCAGATTCTTGAATATTATTTACAGCAGCCGATTGAAATAGTTAGAGAAAAATTAGGAGTGTATATAGACTATATCCAGGAGGAAGATTTAAAATTCAGTGAGTTCGGAGAGAAGATTGCCAAGAGGTTAAGTGATGAAAGGTAAACAAAGCCACCCATACCTTGGATTTTTAAAAGAGTATGCTTTTAGGAAAAAGCTACTACCTTCCTACATTTTAACGATAGCGATAATTGTGTTAACAGCGGGGGTTTCTTTGGTGCGTCCGGAACTGCAGGGAAAAGTGATAGATGATTTGGGGAATCCACATAGTACCAGTTTATCTGCGTTTATGCTCCTCCTGGCGGTGTTCCTGGGCATGTTACTGCTGAACTACCTTATGAATTATGTACAGCGTTATGTTGTGGCTGTCATATCGGAAGAGATAGCAGCAGATATGCGACAAAAGGTAGAAGATAAATTATCAACAGTAAGCGTGAATTTTTTTGAGAAGATAAAGCTAAGTGACGTTTTGCTGAAAGTAGATAAAGATGTTTCAGCAGTGAAACAATGTGGAATTACAAGTATTATCACATTGGTTTCCAATATTGTTATCCTGGTGGTTGTTCCTCCATATATGTTTTCTATCCATAAGGGAATTGCCGTATCCAATATTATTTTACTTGTCAGTGTTCCTTTTATTAGTAGAATCCTGGGGAAATTGATACAGGAAACCAGTGGTCAAGTATTGGAAGGATATAACAGCATCACGAATATTCTGACAAACACCTATGATAATTGGTTTATTACAAGACTCTTTCAATGTGGGCAATATGTGCATGATATGTACTTTGAGAAAAATCAGAAATACAAAAAAGAGACGAATCGCCAGAATTTGTTGTATATATTGAATACATCTACGATACTCGTGATTCAGTTTATAGGAACAGTCATAATTTGGGTAGTCGGTGCACAAGAAGTATTCAAAGGGAATATGACCATAGGTACCATTATGGCCTTGATGAACTACCAGACAATTATTATGAATCCTATTATTGGAATTGCACAGTTTGCTAACGAGTATCATACAGCCGTAGTTTCCTTAAAGGATATCAATGGTCTGCTTCAGTATCCGGATCAGAAACAAGGAGACGGAAAGAAAGTAACAACAGTTAACAACATTTCTTTAGAAGAGATGAGCTTTTCTTATCCAGAGTCAAATAAGCAGGTATTTGACCGGCTCAATATGAATTTCGAAAAAGGCACTCTTTACGGAGTTCATGGAAAAAGTGGACAAGGTAAAAGCACTCTGTTCAAAATTATAACAGGTGTGTATCAACCGACAGAAGGAAAAGTAGTTGTGAACGACACAGATTTGCAGGAATTAGATATTAACAGCTATTGGGAAAATACAGGATATGTTATGCAGCGTACACAGTTCTTCAATGATACGGTAAGACGGAATATGGGATTACTACATATTGTTTCGGAGGAAGAAATGGATACAGTGGCAAAGTGCTTGGATTTGTATGATGAAATCCATACTTTAGAAATGGTATGGGATACCGAGATAAAGATAGATCCATGCAATTTCTCAGAGGGACAAATGCGGCGTTTGGATATTATGAGGAATATTTTGAAAAATTCACAAATTCTGATTTTTGATGAAGCGACAGCAAATATTGATGAAAAACGAAGAGGGCGTTTTTATCAATTATTGCATGTGTTATCAAGGGAGAAAATTATTATTTTTTCTACGCACAATCTGGAAGAATTGCGAGAAGCAGATATTATTGTGGATTTGGAGAAGCTACATATAAGGCAGGTGAGTGAAAAGTGAGGATAGGTGTGTTGGATTCCAATGGATCTTTTGATAATCCTTTTTTTCAGGATAAGAAAATTGTAAAAATAGACTGCAAGTGGAAAGGTCAGGAATACAGTAAAGATACCTTTGGATTTACCCATGCGGAATATGTCTGTTCTTTTATTTTAAAGGAAAACCCAGAAGCTGAAATTGTTCTGGTACCCATTGTAAGGAAGAACAAAAAGAGTACGGTTCTGGATATGATAGAAGGTATTGAATTACTGATAGAGGAACAGGTAGACATAATTAATATGAGTATGGGAGATGAGTACAAATATCACAAAGAAATAGAGGAAGTGTGTAGAGCAGCTACAGAAAAGGGGATTTTGATTGTGGCTGCATATTCCAATCAGAAAGCAAAAGCAACCTATCCAGCTTCCTTCCCCTTTGTAATGGGGGTAAGATGCCTGGATATGGAGAACCCGGTACAAGTGCTTCAATATGATGAAAAGAAAATGATGTAATTTTTTCTTGTGGGCTTTTCTTTTTATATCACTTAGGAATACCGGTGCTGCATCCAGGAAATAGCCTTGCCTGTGCTGTGGTAACAGGCTATTTGAGTAACTATGAGAAACAGTATCAACAGGCAATTTTACAGTTTACTTTCAATACTTTGAATAACTATTATCCATATCAGACATTGAAGCAGAAACAGTGTTATCTTCTAACGAACCGTATAGAAGAACCTTTAGAGCAGCGTTTCATACGGGAAGTAACGAGAACAGAGAGATGTGATACTTTTGAAAGTGGAATGGAAAAATTGAGAAATATAAAAACAGCAGAACAGTATCCGGTGCTATTTATTGATCACAACAATTATCAGGAAATATGTGAGTATAAAGAGAGAATCAGGGTATATGCCATGGAACATCCGGAGACAGAAATTGTTTTGCGATATCCCTTATTTAATATGGTGGAAAGATTGGATTTCCAGAAGAAAACAAATAGAAATTTGAACCAATTTACAGTTTAGGAGGCAGGAAAATGTATACATTGTCATTAGAGATCATAAATAAGTGCAATTTGAATTGTACTTACTGCTATCTGGGCGAGAAGAAAAATACATACATGAGTTTAGAAACGGCTCAAAAGATAATCGATATTGCTGTGCATGAAGCAAATAAACAGCATGATCGGACACTTATGGTTTACTTTATTGGAGGGGAACCCCTTATGGCATTTAATCTGATGAAAGATGCGGTAGATTATACGAAGAAAAAATGCCAGGAAACAAACTTAATATGCAAGTTCAGTACTACGATAAATGGAACGTTAGTTACGGATGAAGTAATTGACTTTTTTGTGGAAAATACATTTGAGGTGAAGGTGAGTTTAGATGGTCCTGAGTATGTTCAGAATTTGAACAGGAGAGACTATGCAGGAAATGGAAGTTTTGAAAAAATCATGAAGAATCTTCCGTTATTGAGAAAATATGAGCAGGAAACAGGAAATCAGATTTCTGTAGCCAGTGTTGTGACAAGTAATAACTATCAATATTATGCAGAAAGTTTCCAATTTTTGCTTGATTTAGGAATTAAAAAATTAGAATCAGGAATTGATTATTATTGCTCCTGGAGTGATGAGCAGCTACAGAGGTTACGAGAACAGATAGAGAAGGTATTTGGCTTATATAAAGCATATATACAAAAAAATCAGGAAGTAATCTTCTGGAATCTTTGGGAACAATATCTGAAATCCTTCCTGATTCCATGTCCATTTTACGCATGTAAGGCAGGTTTGACAACTTGCTATGTAACAACGGATGGTGGGATTTATACTTGTGCGGAACTTCCAGAATTTAAAATCGGTTCTGTAGAAGCCGGGTTGGATGTTCCGAGGATTCGAGAGATTATTTACCTAGAGGATCAAGAGGATGCAATATGTAAAGAATGTCAATATATTAGACATTGTAAAACAAGAGGCTGTCAGGTGGCAAATTATGAAATTCACCAGAATGTATATAAACCTATAAAAGTGAATTGTGAAGTGACGAAGTGGATGTATCATCTGATTCAAACAAACTTAACTGAAAAACAGCTTGAAAAGCTGAAACAAGAATATGAAAGGAGATATTTACGCCATGGAAAGTAAAATGAATGAGTTTATTAAGATTACAGAGGGAGAAAAAGTGGCTTTAATTGATCCGGTAGGGAAAGTCTGCCTGGGGGTAAGTAAAAGATTTGCAGACAATTTAGATAAACCAGAGTTTCAGGAAAAGTTATTCCCTGTATGGAAGAAGCAAAGTGAATTTATAAAAGGAATAGAAAATAAGCGTGAGAGAATCAATACCGTATATTTGATGGTAACTAGGAAATGCAATATGAATTGTAAGTTTTGTGCAATTAGTGCAAATGATAAATTGCGTCCAGAAAAAGAATTTAAGCTGGAGGATATACAGAATAAGGTGATTCCATTCTTTCAGGAAAACAAACCACATAAAATGATTCTTACGGGTGGAGAACCACTCATTAAAGATAAAATTGTGGAAATCGCAAAAGCTTTAAGAAATGGTTTGACTTGTCCTATTACACTGCAGAGCAATGGTCTTGCTATTACCCAGGAATTAACAGAACAGCTCAAAGGATATATAGACGAAATTGATTTCAGTACCATGCATATGTTTGGAACGCCTGAAAAGGAGCAGCAACTAATTGATCATATCGAGATGTGTCAGCAAGCTGGAATAAAGGTGGTCCTTAGTTTCATTTATGAGAAAACCAATGAAGAGAATCTGTATAGATTGATTGATATAGCTGCTAGATATGACATTGATGTTCTTTTTAATATTGTTTCATCCGTAGGTAGGGCGAAGAAAATTCTGAAATTTTAACAGATATGGAACATCTTGATATGAACCTGAAAATAGCGAAATATATATTAAAACAGGGATATGAAGATAAAAAAATAGGGGGAGCCTTTTATCAAAGAATTCAGGTAAGAAGTTCTTGTGGAGGTTATGGAAAAGTCATGGCGATTTTCCCGGAAGGAGACATTTATATGTGTCAGTGTATGGAGCAGAACCAGGTTAGAATGGGAAATATACTTATAGATAGTTATGAAAAGATTTTAAAAACTCAAGACTATTTGTTAAAGCAAGATGAAATAAAGAAGTTGTTTTGTGTTGACAATAAGGAAATATGTAAGAAATGTGATTATCGTTATATATGTGGTGGAAAATGTATGGCTTCGAAAAGCGAATATGATTATAAATGTACTTATGCAAAAGCAATGTTTAAATATGTACTGTTTTATTATCAGCCCAAGGATAAAAAAGTGAAAATTTAGAAAAATATGTACAGTATCTTAGAAAAAATTAAAAAAACTACAAAAAGAGATGGAAAATCCATCTAGGAAGAAAAAAGGTTGATTTAAACAATTTTTATTAACATAAATAAAATATTGTGGTATTTAATACTACATAGATAGCAATAATGGAAGTACACAAAAATGTCTAAATTTAACGTTGAAATATTTGAGGGGGTTGATGTATGGATAATATTCTTGAAGTAAGGAAACTTTCAAAATCATATGGAGATAAAAAGGCAGTTGAGAATATAAGTTTCGAGATACATAAGGGGGATATTTTTGCATTTATCGGTCCCAACGGAGCAAGGGAAAAGTACAACGATTCGTTCTGTTGTCGGTTCTCTCGAATTTGACAAAGGTGATGTGGTGATATGCGGACATTCTGTGAAAGATGAACCGATTGAGTGTAAAAAAAATCTTGCATATATACCGGATACGCCAGATATATATGAACATTTAACGGGGATTCAGTATTTGTCATTTATTGCTGATGCGTTTAGATAAGCAATATAGAGCGCAAGAATAAGATTAGAGAATACGCAGATAGATTTGAAATGAGTAATGCACTAGGAAATCTAATTTCATCCTACTCACATGGAATGAAACAGAAGATTAGTATCATTGCAGCTATGATTCACAGCCCCAAATTAATGGTGTTGGATGAACCTTTCGTAGGGTTAGATCCGAAAGCTGCTGTCACTTTAAAGATGGTTATGCATGAGCTTTGCGAGAAAGGGGGAGCCAATATTTTTTTCTACCCATGTATTGGAAGTTGCACAGAATCTATGTAATCGTGTTTCTATGATCCAGAACGGTAGGATTATTCTGAGCGGAAACATGGAGGAGCTTGTCAGGGATCAGTCATTGGAAGAACTGTTTATGGAGAAAATTGACTGATGGTGTTTGTAGAAGGAGATGCACTAAATATTAAAGGAAATGATTATTATGAATAAAAATAGTAAACTGATACTTCAAAACCTGATAAGAACGACAAGTGGGTTCAATGTTATACGATTCTCAAAAGATTCAAATGAAAAGCGTAGGATTGTAAGAAGACAATTAATATTATTATTGATTTATATAGTATTATTTGCATATAGTTCAATTGGAGCATTTGGATATGTACGGGTTGGATTAACAGATTATATTCCTACTTTAAATGCATTTATTATCCTGATATGCGAATTCTTTTTTTCAGTTACCAGGGTAAAAGGTTATTTGTTTGGCTATAAAGGGTATGAGAGGTTAATTACACTTCCATTTTCTATTAAGGAAATTGCTACTTCTAGATTTTGGTACTTATATCTACAGAACCTACCGATTGCATTGGTAATCTCATTATCAATGGAAGCAAGTTATGGTGTTTATACTCATCCGGATTTCTCTTTTTTATATTGTATGGACGATGCTTGCGTTCATATATCCGATGATACCGATGGCAATTGCAATTGTAGTGGGAACAGCTATCACTTTCATCGGCATCCATAATCGTTTCCGAAAGGTTGTTCGTATTGTATTGACACTATCTGTATGCATTTTTCCTGTTTTAGGTTATTTATTTATCCAATGGAATGGGCAGAATAGGCAGGTATCTGTTCAAATTACTGCACTACTGACTTTTGTAAATACCGTTACTCAGTATTTTTTACCGATTGAATGGTTTACTGGGGCTGTTATTAATGGGAAAATAACGAATATGGTTCTGATTATGATTACTTCGATGATTCTATATGAACTGACCGTTACATTGATTACATATTTTTACCGCCGAATTAACACATGCCTTATGGATGCACCGTCTGCCCATATTGCTACAGGAAAGGAGATTAAAAAAAGAAATATTATACGGGCTATTGCTTTTAATGAATATCGGCGTTTTATGTATTCGCCTACGTATCTTATGAATATGATATTGGGACCGATTATCGCAGTTATTCTAGCTGTAGTAACATTTTTTGTTGACCTAAATAGCTTGTTGCAACCCTATTTTTTGGATATAAGATTACTGATTCCGCTATTTGTGTATTTTTGTACCGGTTTAGCTTCATCTACAGCAATCACTCCTTCGCTGGAGGGAAAGGCATACTGGCTTTTACGGACATTGCCATTAAAAAAAGAGGAGATAATTAAGGGAAAGATGCTTTTTAACCTGTATTTGCAGGTTCCGTGTTCGGCAATATGTTGTATTTGTTTTGGATATAATTTGGGAGCTGGAACTTTGAATATATTCTTATATTTACTCTTTATTACTGCTCTTTGTTTGTTTTCAACGACATTGGGAATGATATGCGGTTTAAAGTTTCTTCGACTTGATTGGGATAATGAAGTGGAGGTGATAAAACAGGGTGCAGCTCTTGGAGTGTATTTTGTGATTAATATGATTATAATCGTAGCACTAGTTGCGTTGACACTTATTTTGAATACTATAATGAGGATTCCGGAAATATTATTAGTCCTTTCTGGTGTGTCAATTCTTTTTTCAATAGTGTGCTATCGATTATGTATGGTAAAGGACGGTTCCTAACATATGATGAGAAATAACAAAATACTGGAAATAGTTTTAATACTGTTGTGTCTGGTTGGGATGGCTAGTTTATTAATATTGGTGGTTTATCGGTTTCAGATTGTTCCTTTTGCAAAAAAAGATGATGAAAATCTGTTACATTATTTTTATATCCTGCTATTTATGAGTACTGGGATTCTGATTCATGAGTGTGGTCATGTGTTAACAGCAGTAATTTTAGGATCTGTATTCCAAGGGATATATTTTGTGAAAAAAAATAAATTAACACTCAGATGTAAAGTTACTATATGGATACCAGAGTATGTCAGTGAGGGGGAAAGGTGGTGCATATATTGGTCTGGATTGATGTTGCCAGTGTTGATTATTGCAGTGATAGTAATGATTAAACCCAGGTTTATATATTTTTCTGATATGATACTCTGGATAACAGTGTTGAATGTTATGCCGATCAGTAGAATGAATAGTGATGGTTATAAAGCATGTAAACATATAAGAAATAGCTTAGTCAGAATTGTATATCTGATTTACTGTTGGGGTTTACCATTATTTTTTATATGTTATTATCTTTATAGTCTGTTTGTCTGTGAATTTCTGAAGCGATAAATAAAATACAAGAAATATTTAAACGAAAGGAGAATTTTAAATGAAGAAAAAATATGTTAAACCGAAGATTACTTATGGTGGAAAAGGGGAAGATTTTTACGCAGGTATTGTAGTTATTGTAGCTGTTTATGCATGGCATTTTGTAGGTTAATTTCATAAAAACGCGTTTATGAAATTAGTCTAGGCGAGCGGAACACCATCACAGTTACATTTTCTGATCGGAAAGCATAATGTTGGGCGATGTCCCACTGACAGGCATTTGCAGATAATCAGTGGGACTTATGCCCTTTATCAAAAAGTTCTAACAACAATGTAAAGACTTGTCGGTATTCTTGGAAAACAAGATATTGTTTGAGAGTAGGTGAAACAAATGAAAACTTTAAATTCAGTAAGTTTTGATATTACATATAAGTGTAATTATAGGTGTAAACATTGCTTTAACTCGAGTGGAAATCGTCCCCGTAATCTAGAACTGACAGATGAACAAGTGAGAAAGATAGTACATGATATTGCGGCACAGGCACCAGATTCAATGTGTATATGTGGGGGTGAGCCTCTTTTGCGGAAAAATGTAGTATATAATATCCTTGAAATCATGAAAAAAGAAAGTCCTAGCACAATTCTTTCCATGGTAACAAATGGTTCGTTTATGACAGAGGAAATAGCACAGCATTTGAAGAAGAGAGGAATTGGTAAAATTCAGATTAGCCTTGACGGGGCACAGCCGGAATCTCATGATTGGTTACGACAGAAGGGAGCGTTCTATTCAGCTGTTAATGCATTAAAAATACTAAAAAATGTGGGGATTGATCATGCGGTGGCATTTTCTCCGAATCGAAAAAACATAAAGGAATTGCCGGATACTATTGAACTTGCACAGTCATTGGGATGTACTGAATTGAGGTCACAACCATTAATGATTCTGGGAAGAGCATTAGAACATAGGGAAGAGTTTAATTTGTCGTATGAAGAATATATGAGTACCAAGATATTGATGGATCAAAAAAATGAACAGTATTTTGAGTCTGGTTTTACATGTGAGTGGGGAGATCCTCTTTCTCATTTAAGAATAGGTAGGGAAGAAGCACTGTATAATTTGATTATTACCGCCACCGGCAGAATTATGGCATCGCCTTATATTCCAATTAGTTTTGGAAATATCAGGAAACATTCAATCAAAGAATATTTGGATGCAGGCTTGCTTAATGTGCTTCAAACAAATAAGCTGGCAATTGCTATTTCAGATAAGATAACTTCTGTTGATAATATGGCTCTGACTGATGAAGGTTTTTCAGGGAAAAATGATGGTGGGATGATTGACTTGGATCTTTTGCATGATGATTATATGGTGAGAACAGAACTATATTTTTCAGAAATCAATAATCATACTTTTGAGAGTAAGGAGCTTGCATATGAATAATGAAATAAAATGTATCAAATATAAAGAGGCAAATAGATTGTATCATTTATTGTCAGAAATGAAGGAACCATGGTATCAAGCATCAATGCTGAATCTGGATAAAATGTCAGAGTCATTGATTACCAATATGTTGTTCAATTACTTGATATTAGCATTTACTAAGGAAAGAGAAAACCATACGGAAATTATTTTATATCGCCTCCCAACTCTCGAAGAAAATGGAACTATCACTACCATGCTGATTAGTGATGCTGACAAAGAGTTTATTGAAGAATCAATTCGTTACATCAAAAAAAATTTTTCATCATTCAGGTGGAATAAGATTGTTTTGGAAATTATCTTAAATGGAGATGAGGAATATATTTGTCAGGAGTTAACTAGATGTGGATTTACCAAAAACATGGAACTTCCTTTTGCATATGGCAGTAGAGCATTATTTTCCGTAGTGATTGATTTATAAAGGAGAAAAAATATGATAAAAGAAAAATTAATCCAAGAGTTAAAAGATGTAGATGGAAGTGAATATTATCCTGTATTTTCTAAAAAGAGATTCATTGTAAAAAAGATTGGGGAAGGATATCTACTTGCTTTGCCAGATAACCAAGAGGTAACGATTAACGAAACGATGATGGAAGGGTTGGAATATTGCAATGGAAATAATTCTTTTGAAGAAATCGTAGATAAGCTTTTTAAGAATTATGATGCTCCTAGAAACTTGATTAAAAATGATTTGATTTTGACTTTTTATGACGCATGGGGGAGTGGAATTCTAACTTGGAAAAAAGGGAAAAATATTTATCAAAATATTTATCTTCATACAGTGGACGACGAATTACAGTACATGGTTTTGGAACCGGGGAAGGTTCACAATATGTTTATGAAACAGGAAAAATCAGAGATATACAGTGCTCTCTATAAAAGAAACGTAAAATTTGCATCATCCAAAATTGAAGAAGCAGCAAATAAAAAAGGGACGCTTTATTGTGAGATGGTAAAATCAGGAAAAACAGTCAGTATGCTTGGCTTTACTCCAATTCTTAATTATTTAGATAATGGAAGAGTAATGTATTACAGTATAGATTACATTTATATTGATTTAGATGCAGGAGTCACAAAGTCAGAATTTGATGCATTCTGTCAGTGGGGGGTGTCTTTTGAAAATGACATTAATAAGAACTATGTTTTCGAACTGATAGTAGATAATGTTGAAATGGATAGCATGTTGCAACAAGTTGGTTTTACAAAAGTAGGAGCAGTAGGACATGACTTTTATTATAGTAAACAGATTAGGAAAGTAGGTGGATTATAATTGAAAGTTGTATTGACATTTTTACCTCAGATTGTTGAGAAAAACAAGTTTGAATTATGGACATCTCCACCACTCGCATTATATGTGCTTGCCGCATGTTTGGAACATAAAGGACATATTGTACGAGTCGTGGATCCGTGTGAGTATCTGAAATTTGATATGAAAGATCATATTATTGAAAAGTCAATTGATTATTTGGACAAGAATATAAATGATGCGGATATGGTTTGCTTTTCATGCAATACTTTTAATTGGGGGTTCTCCAAGGTTGTAGTTGAGAAACTCTATAAAATTTATCCGGATAAATTTTATGTATGTGGAGGTCTTCATCCAACATTATTTGATCAATATGCTATTGAAAATTCAAAATTTAAATATGTTCTGCGGGGCGAG
>ENA-OQKV01000339-OQKV01000339.1-human-gut-metagenome-genome-assembly--contig:-NODE-339-length-18639-cov-6.758319_pt1 | contig 18639 bp, 18 predicted proteins | sample MGYA00242655_ERZ504811 | MGnify/ENA primary metagenome ERZ504811 (study PRJEB26092, sample SAMD00036406) | human gut metagenome | host: Homo sapiens | study: EMG produced TPA metagenomics assembly of...
ACGATTGAAGTTTCTATGAAGGATATCACAGTCCGCATCAGCAATGATGCGGATCCTGTTCTGCTCACCAGGACTTTTCGCATGCTTCAGGAGTTTTCATGTTAGGTGATGTTTCCGGACTTGAGAAAAAGAAAAGCCGATAGTAGAAGGCTTTTTGTCGTGGCTTGATCAGCAGAACCATACCCGTGGAAGCAGAATGGATAAAGCTGTCACCTACATTCAGAACCGCCGATCCTATCTTTCCACCTATCTGGAAGATGGCCGCTGCAGTTTTTCTAATAATCTCAATGAAAATGCGATCCGCCCGTTTACAGTAGGCCGCAAAAACTGGCTGTTCTGCGATACGCCAAACGGAGCCCAGGCCAGTGCTGTTGTGTACACAATGGCAGAAATGGCAAAAGCCAATGGAGTAAACGTCTATCACTATCTTACTTATCTGCTGGAAAAACTGCCTGATGATAGGATGAGCGATGGTGACTTAGAACTTCTGGCGCCATGGAACGAAACCGTCAAAGCTGAGATCGAACGTCGTGCAAACGAATCAAATCAATCATATGTGAATTGTCAAGGTGCTCCGACTACTGGAAAGTAGTCGGGGATTTTTTCTATCATACCTAAAATTTAAGCGCTTACTCTTATTTTGTGTAGAATTCATTTGTAGATACCTTCCTTATTCTGCTCATTTGCTAACTGGCCGGTCAGCAATGACAGTTTAACTTAGGTATCTATTTTTGTAAAATCATTTACTCTCTACACTTTAAATTATACAGGAAGCTACTTACACTAGGAGACAAAACACCCCTCTGTATTACACAGAATGATTTTTTATAAAAATTTAATGCCAATGTGGTCTGCTCAAACATTTTATTGTTTTGCAGTATTAAAGCGTTCATCTCAATTTAAAACTGATCGATATACGACCAGTTTTAAATCAAGTTATCCTTTAAACATAATAACGCTTATTTCCCATAAAAACAATTATTCATATTCCCCGGTGCTACATTACCTTTAGCAACCAACCTCACTTCAATCGCTTCCATTCGTCTCGAATAGCCTTCACTTCCGGCCTTCTCTCCGTTTTTTTGCCCAGCCCAGCCATCCGTAATCCTGACAGTGTACCCGATAATATATATCATATTTTTTCAGCTGCTTTCCTTGTCAGCCGGATCTGGATTGCCTCCAGCCGTCTTGTTCCGTCCGGCTTTCCGTTTATCTCACCATTTTCTGACCAGTCTTCCCAGCCTTCATTTTCAGTATACGTTCTATACTGTACGCTTCCATCAATGCCAGAAGACAATCTTAGGCTGATACTTTCCAGTTTCTTTGATTCTCCTACTGTACCACTTTGTCCTCCATCCGTAACATAGTTTGTCCAGCCTTGTTTTTCCACATATGTTCTATAATGGATGAAGTTTGAGTTTACTGCAAATGAAGCTGTTCCATCTTCAGACATTGACTGTCCTTTAGTAACCAATTGTATTTCAATTGCTTCCATTCGTCTCGAATAGCCTTCACTTCCGGCCTTTTCTCCGTTTTTCGCCCAGCCCAGCCATCCATAATCCTGGCAGTGCACCCGATAATATATATCATATTTTTCAGCTGCTTTCCTTGTCAGCCGGATCTGGATTGCCTCCAGCCGTCTTGTTCCGTCCGGCTTTCCGTTTATCTCACCATTTTCTGACCAGTCTTCCCAGCCATCGTTTTCAGTATATGTTCTATACTGCACGATTCCATCAATGCCAGAAGACAATCTTAGGCTGATACTTTCCAGTTTCTTTGATTCTCCTACTGTACCACTTTGTCCTCCATCCGTAACATCATTTGTCCAGCCTTGTCCTTCCACGTAAGTTTTATATGACACCAAGTTGGTTGATGTATTTACAACGAACGATTCGCCTCCGGTTTCTGGCGTTTTCTCTCCTTTTTTGACTAATCGGATCTCGATTGCTTCCATTCGTTTCGAATAGCCTTCACTTCCAGCTTTCTCCCCGTTTTTCGCCCAGCCTAACCAGCCATAATCTTGACAATGCGTTCGATAATACACATCATAGCTCTTACTCAGTTCATCTGTAAGTTCAATCGCAATGGCCTCTATTTTTGTTGTTTCATCATCACTGCCACTAATTTCACCATTAGATTTCCAATCCTGCCATCCTCCATTTTGTGTGTACGTTCTGTATTTAATATCCCCATGAATCAAGGAGTTTCTAAGTTCAATTGCAATTGCTTCCACTTGTTTTGATTGTCCGGCTGTTCCTGAGAGCTCCCCATCTTTCTTCCAGTCTTGCCAGCCTTCATCCTGCACTCGTGTTTTATACGAAACACTTTCGATATATTTGTTCAGTTTTTCAATATTCTCATCTTTTGTTTCTGAACAATATAAGCAGGTATACCTTTTAATCCCCTCCTGGTCATATGTAGGCTCTTTGATAATTTTTCCCTCGTCCCACTTATGTTCGCATGCAGAATATACTGCATGAAAAACAAATTCTGTTGCTCCTCCACTGACCTCTAATGTTATCTTTTTTCCTCCTGCCGTCCATTCCATCTGCTGTATTGCGTATGCTGTTATGCCATTCTGAATACCGGAAATACTTGGAGGATAAGACGCATTATCAGCACTGATTGTAAATTCTGTCTTCCCTGCATTCAAATTTTTCTGAATTCTGTCTACATAATTTTGCGCCCATTCTTTGGCTGCCCCATTTTTGACAAAATAGTTATCCGCCAAACTTGTAGAACGCGTGCTGTAACCAGCAGTTGTATAAATATTATTATGACCTTTATGTGCTAAGGCCATAAGCTCATCTGTTAATCCGAAATATAAATGCGTAGCATCAAAGTTGTAAAAATTATCTTTCGTATCATCCCATGTACAATCAACCTGATACCATTCCCCATCCAGTTTCATGGCATTCCAGGTATGTCCATCATAGGTATCTCTTGTCTCGGCATTCTCTATTCCGGCAGCTGTAAGAAGTTGAGAATATGCACTTTCATAGGCCTGACAGGTGCCAAGTTTTCGTGTCAGAGCACTTTCTGCAGAAGACCATTTCAATGAATTATCATAATCTAACTGTTGGATGAGCCAGTCATGCAGCCACAATGCCTTTTCATAATCAGATCCATCCGTCTCTTTCTTTGCCTGATCTGCCGCCGAAGAAACAATCGTTTTTATGCTGGGATAATTTTCATCCGATACCTGAATGTATGTACTTACACGAAGGTAATACACACCCGCTGTAGTGTCCATAACATAAAATCTAAAATTGTAAGTTCCAGAAGCAGTCATCATAAATGTATAATCCTGAGAACTGCAGGCATCTGTATACTTTAACCATTCACCACGACTCGGATCCGCCACTGATTCATAAGCATATTCGTTTGAATCTGAATAACTCGGGGCATCCATTCTGAATTTATAAGCGCCACTACCACCCGTTGCAGAAACATGAAATGTAGTATCCTGTCCTAAGACCGGTTCATTCCATTCAACCTTTAGTGTTACTGCCCCTGAAGTACTTGTGCTGTTATAACTGTAGGTTGTCTCTTCCTGTGTTGAAACGTCAGAATCCGTTTTCTGTTCCAGCACTTTCTCTGAATCCTCTGCTTCCAATGAGTTCCCCTCTGTTAATGATTCCTCACTACTTGCATTATTCAAAGAAGTTCCAGCATTCCTCTCAACATTATTACTTAATTCTTCATCATCTACTGAATCCGTCTCAGATTTTTTTAATGTCCCATGATCAGTCTCCGTGTTTCGTACATCTTCTGCACTCGATATTTCCGCTTCTGTTTGTCCATAACTTTTGATTGGAGTAACCCAAACAGACGATAGAATCATAACTATAATCATGAAATATGATGCTATTTTTTTTCTCATATCTTCCCCTTCAGTTGTTACTTTGGTAATTTATTTTCACATGGTCTGACCCCATTAATTCTTTCATAGAGAGCAGTCAAGATGTTTGTGATGATCTTTCCGAGTAAATCAATCGTTTCTTTCATCGCTGTTTACAGATTACTGAACAAGTCAGTCTTATACACGCCATCCGCCAACATTTTCTTGAAGCTGTCTTTCACTGCTGCAACATCTTCATGGTAGGTCATACCGTACCAGGTGTCGTTGGTCTTCAGAACCGTCACAGACATCTTGCCCTGCTCCAGCAGCTCACCGATGAAGATTGGGATCAGATACTCTGCCTTCAGCGGATTTCCCGGTACTTCCTTCTCAAAGAACTCTTTGAAGCCTTCCTCCAGCACAGCCAGGAAGTTCGGAGTTAAGCCCCACATATTCATGGATACCAGAGAATTCACATCAACAATTACACCGTCTGCCTCTGCTCCAGTTGCAGTCTTTACGATGTTCTTGGTTTCCACAACCTCAGTCAAGTTTCCATTCTCATCCATCTTGCAGATGCCGCGAGTCACACCACCGTTATCAGACAGTGTGTTCTTCAGCACAAAGCCAGCCATGCAAGACTTGCCGCCATTCACCAGATACTCATGGACAGCCTTGAAGCCTTCCTTGCCATAGTAATCATCTGCATTGATCACGATGAACGGAGTATCAATCACGTTTTTCGCAGCAAGCACAGCCTGACCTGTTCCCCACGGCTTTGTACGGCCTGCCGGCAGAGTTCCCGGGATATCGTTAATATCCTGGAAAGCATAGTCAACAGTTACATTATGAGAAGAGCAAATGGAGGCAATGCGATCGCCGATGACCTCTTTGAACTCCTTCTCGATATCCTTTCGGATGATAAATACCACATGATTGAAACCAGCTTCAACCGCATCATGGATTGAGTAGTCCATGATGATATGTCCAGCATCATCCACTGGCTCTAACTGTTTTATTCCTATTCCAAATCGGCTGCCGATTCCGGCTGCCATGATAAGTAATGTTGTTTTCATTTTATTTTCTCCTCTTACTGTGCTCGTGCTGCTTTTATCGGACATACCTTAATGTGCTGATAGCACAGCACACACTTGCTTTCATCAATCTGCGGATACTCAAAACCTTCTTCATCCTCTAACAATTAAAGTTTTTTATATGTCATATCATACATATCAATTTTTACTTCTGCTGCCCCCCCCCCGGACGATTTTTGCTTTACGAAGAAGATATTTCAATCGACGGATATAATACATTTTCGGGTGACAACGTGAGATCGCATGATAAAATCCCTTATCTATGTTTTTGAAAAATATCTTTCTCTCTGTTGGCATTTTTGACGGGTGACTTAACTGATGATTAGCCTCTACAGCTTTATTTAAATCCACATCTCTTAATTCAATTTTCGTATTATTTAATAATTCTTTTCCTTTTTCTGTTTGACAAAGAATTAATGAGATTCCCTTTTTTTGCTCCTCTGCCTCTAGCTCACTTCCCCATGAATCTCCCAATGTAATATCTGAAACTCTGTCCAAAGTTGCATACCGACATGAATAACAATTTTCAGTATAATCAAGCGATGTCAGAAATGCAAAAGTATACAAATCCGACTCATTATCAAATGATATTCTCTTATATCCCGACTGTAGTCCAAATCCTTCCTTATTCCGGAATTTTAATTCGCTGATTGATTGAATATCTACATTGTTTTCATGTAAAAATCCGCTCAAAATTTGCGGTGACGGAGAGCCATGGCAAATAAGATCTATAGTATAGAGGTTATCGCATTTTTTGATATAGTTTTTTACTGCGGCGACTTGGCATGGCAATCCAATAAACATAACTTTATTTCCAGCTCTAATCTTTTCAGAGACTTTTTTATAGATATTTTGCGGGTTACTTTTAACATACTTTGAGCCGGCAAATTTTTTTGCATAATTCAAGTCATTTGTAATATCAAAAACAAATTCACCATTTTTAAAAAGGCAAGCCGCAACATACCCACCATTTCGAATGAATGATTCCATCAATCCTGTCGCAACACCTCCAGAAGAGGATGTTTGCCTTGTTGCATCCACCCACCCTTGATACCATTCCTGTGGGCGTTTCATTTGTAATACACTATTATTAGGGCATACTTTTTCACACGCCCCACAATTGACACACAAGTTCTCATCAATACTGGCATTCATCGCAGATAAAGAATCCACAATAGAAATAGCATTTTTTTTACATATATCCAAGCATGCTTTACAGCCAGCACATTGATTGAGTTTACAAACTGTTTTCATTCCTTCCACACCATCTTTCTGTCAGTTTAGTTTATTTTTGTTTTACAACAAGCGTCCATTTAAAATGATATCCTCAAGATAATTGACCACACTTATTTGCTCTGCTTATTTTTTAAATGAAACATTCTTTTTACTAAGGAAACTGCTCCTGCAAATTCATCCATCTTGAAAAATAGCAGTAGCATGATCGCACTAGATATTATAACGCAAACAAGCGCTTTTAAAATCAATCCAATCCATCCATCTACAGATATCAAATTCACAACATTATAAGACAGAAAAGAGGCTACAACTGCTGAAAACGCATAATAGCAAAGTTTAGAAACATATTTAATTGGATTTCTTTTAAATATTAATTTAAAGATGTTTGTAGTTATCCATGGAGCACTAACAATTGCCATACTAACAATTGTGGAGAGCACAATTCCATATAATCCAATAAACTTAACAGTAAATAAATTGAAGCCAAGATTAAGTACTCCAGAAATAAGTGGTCTAAATCGGTCTTGATGCCAAATTCCACCTGCATCTTTATATACACTAGCCATCATAATATACTCATATATCCAGAAATATACGCATAATAAAACGACCAAAGAAAATGGCAAGAGAAGATTTTCACCCATCCAAAGCTTCATAAAGGGTTGATACAATCCCATAAAGCAGGCACAGCAAATTCCATTCACAAAAGAAACTAATAAAGTAAAAATGCGAAATTCTTCATAATTTTGATCAATGGATTTCGTTAGCATGCTATTACCAACTCCAGCCGTAATAGATGCGTAAATGATAGACATAAATCCAATAATCGAACTCATTATATAATAATAATTTTGATATTGTGCCAGAGCTGTCAGTCCCAAAAATGCTGATATAACGATTGTATCCGCCGAACTTACAATCGTATACCCTAATTTTGAAGTAAATAAATCTCGGATTTTACCATTAATTTGTCTAATTTCTTCTTTTGGAAGTCTTCCCTCAGGATTGTATTGTGGAAATATTTTTTTCGCTGCAACCGCAGTAAACAAATTATTCAGAATCTGCGTAAACAAAAGGACTATAACAAAATAATAGTAATTATGAAATAAAACCAATGCAGCTATCTGTAAAATGTACTTTATGGTTTCTGTTCCTAATGTAACCTTGCTTGCCACATCGTTTCTCTGATGGGCTTGTAAAATACTATTCCTATATGCAAAAAGCCAATAAGTCAAAACTGTGGCAAATAGATTTAACAGATATAGTATATAAACGTTCATATCTGTCGGAATATTCCCCGATATGAGCTTTGGTATAAATGGCGTTAATCCCAGACCAATGATAAGGATTATGCCCCCAATAACACGGTAATAAATCTTATACAACTTCATTAATGCGCAGATAGTAAGTGAGTCGTCTTCTGCAATTGGCTTATACATACTAAAAACCATGGCGCTTCCAACACCAAGTTCTGCCAAATTCAGCACCTGAAGTACAGATGTAAACAGGCTATTTAAGCCAAGGTACTCAACACCAATCGTATACATCATAACAGTGCGCATGATGAATGGTAATAAAATCTGGTATATTTTCAACAAAACCCCGAATATAATATTTCGTGACGCATTTTTTGTCTTTTCAATTTTCATGATTTTCTTTCACCTTCGATTGCTTGATATAAGACCTCAATGCACTCCCTTGCCTTTGCACGTTTCTTTTCATTAACACGAACATAGTCAATCGGTTTAGTTAAATCAAAGCCAGATATTTCGCTAAGTTTTATATACCTGTTCTTCAAGCCAACCAACTCTAAAATATTAACTAATCGTTCATCATTTGTCCGTTTGCTGACGCATACAAAAGGCCGTTCGAAAATCAAAGAAAAAGCAGTACCATGAAAAGATTCCGTAACAACGTAGGATGCGTATTTAAAAAAATTCAAAAAATCTGAAGGTGAAGTCTTTGTTTTTTCCACTAATATTCCATTCTTTTCAAGCATCTTTATTTCTTTTATGTTAGAAGCAGTCATGATTGTATAAACTGGCATGTGTAATATCTCAGAAATATACTTTGCTGCCTGAATTCCAGCTTCGCTAGTCCAAACATTATATAAGAAAACATAATTTTCTTTAACAATCCTATCAGTAACCAAGCTTTTGTAATCTTCTTTATCGCACAAAAGTGTCGGATCTAATAGCGTGTACACCTTTTTTTTATTGAAAATATAATTTTGCAGTTTTTCAGACCCTGACTTTTCCCTTATAGAAATAAAGTCAAAACTGCATAGTTGCTTTCTTAATTCATCAGAGCATCTTTCTTCTGTATAATCCGTATCATTAATGCTACATGCATATGACACTTTTCTCCCTGCAAAAGAAAATGGCAGAAAAAACACAAGATCACAATCTTTTGCTCGCAAGTTCCAAACTTGGTCACTACCAACAACAATTACATCGTAAAAATTTCCTATTTTATCCGCGTTTTTGCTGTTATATTCTATTGGGCTTAGCGATAGTTGTTTTTCTCTAAACCTTTCAAATAAATAAGCCTGATTTTTTATCTCCTTTCTTAACGGAATTCTTTTTAAATTGTATTTGATATTATTCATCGTATTCCACGGTCTATAAAGCCCGTAAAGATAATCATATTTATTCGGCTTGTAATCAATCACTTCAACACTATATTTCTTAGATATTGTCTTTGTAAGAGCCCATGCTTGTAAAACCGAACCATAATTAATTGACTTATGAAATGTTAATAGTCCTATGTTGTTTCGCATATTTTCTAAATATTCCTCTTCTAGCTTCAATCTTTTAGTTTATTCTTGTGTACCCTATATAGAATACCATAAACTTCTGGCATTTTGAGAACAAGCAGCGTATCTGCTTTTGCTTTAACAGACGAATTATAATAGAGATAACACTGCTTATTGGCTTGAATAACCTGTTGCAAAAACTTTACTATATTCTTATCAACTATGTTTTGGCTGCTTACCTCTTTAAATCGTTCAATTGCATGTTGCACCATTCTCGCTTTGGAAGACATGTCAAGAGTTGTACTACGCTCAGCAAGCAGCTCGTTGATTTTCTTCCACGCTTGAAACTCTGTTAACCTCCGTGCATTATACGAGCCATGCGAAATTGAGTTATCGTATATAAAGTAATAATAAAGTTTTTGTGAAACATATGAAATGCTCTCACATTTCATGAGTGCGTTAGCAAAGAATAATGAATCCTCTCCCACCAGAATACTCGTGTCAAATTTTATATCTTGTAACAAGCTACTATGAAATAATGCCCCCCAAACAGTCGCATGAGACCAAGATTCCATAAAATTGTAGTCCTCAACTTTTATGAGACGCGGGCTTATTTTAGATCGAATTGGCAACTCGCTATTTTCATCGTAATCTGCATTACAATACAATGCTTCACATGTCGAAATTTTGGTATCAGTAATTATTGCTGTATACAATAGCACTTCTATATATAACGCAGAAATCATATCATCTGCATCAACGAAAGCCACATATTCCCCTCTTACCAACTCAAGTCCACGATTTCTTGCCGCTGAAGCACCGGCATTCTCTTGATGCAATACTTCAATCCTTGAATCTTTTTGTACATATTGGTCACATACAGATGGAGAGTCGTCTTTTGATCCATCATCAATCAAAATCAATTGAAGATTTTTATAAGTTTGTCCAAGCACACTATCAATTGATCTACACAGCTTATCTCCACAGTTATAAACCGGCATGATAATACTAACCAAACTTCTTTGGTTCTTCATATACTTTTGCACCTAACCATCACCTCATCCATCTATATTTTATAGTTACTTATGCCCTATAATCTTTTCCTTTACAAGTAGATACGGATTGTAAAGATGCAAAAGAATCATTATGGCGATCTTCTTTTCTTTTGATGGGGTCTGATCATCATTAAAGAAATAGCTCTTATTTTTTCGGAACTCGTTCATCAGGTGATCATATTCTTGTGTTTTCTTTGTTCCATTGCATTTAATATACTTATTCAACAATGCATAAATGTTCATTACTCTATAGCGATAAAAACTTGGCATACAACTTGGATAAGTTTTACCAAGAAAGTCTTCAATTGAATTCAGATTTTTCTCGATAATCTTTCTGGCATCTGTACTATATTTCAATTTTGTAATACTGCCTAGACGACTTCGATAAAAATACTCCGTTGTACCGGTATGTGCTACTCTGCCAGCTAAGTCTACTAATTTATAGAAAACTGCGATGTCTTCGTTATTTTCACCAACTGGAAAACGTATCTCTTCAAATAAATTATGAGCATAAATTTTATCCCAAGCAGCAACATCCATCGACTTTCCTAAGAGTATTTCATTCAATACTTCTTCAGCTGAATATGTTCTTGCTGGGCCATTGAATGCGACTGTTCTAGTTGAATGACCATCTGTAATATATCTAGCACAAGTCGCCATTTCAACATTGTATTTTTTACATGCAAAGAGCAAATGCTCTACCATTGTGTTTTCAATCCAGTCATCACTATCTACAAATACGAAGTAATCTCCATGTGCGATATCAAGACCAGCATTTCTTGCATCAGATAATCCACCATTCTTTTTATGTATCACCTTTATCCTATCATCTTTTTTTTCAAAGGCATCGCATATCTCTGGACATTTATCTGGACTGCCATCATCAACCAGAATAATTTCTAGATTTTTATACGTTTGATTAATAATAGAATTTATGCATTTATTCAAATATTCTTCAACGCCATATATCGGCACAATAATACTTACTAAGTCACTCATACATGTCTCCTCTGCTTAATTTTTTTTCCCACCCACATGCGCAATAAAAAGCCAATAAGATAAAGAAGGTACTACCGTAAGTAATCTCAACTGTTGCTGAAAGGATAAAGGCATATATTGCATATAGTAACGCTGCCGTTTGTGAACTTTTACTTTGTCTTTCCCCGACTTTGCAACAATAGAACGTCATAAGTAACATAAGGAACGTTCCCAAAATGCCTGTATAAATCATTATCTGCGCTAATCCATTTTGAGCATTAGGTCCAAAATATCTTGAAACAATAGCGGTTCCATATCCATATCCTATCAACGGCTTTCTTTCAATAATTTCTGCCAGGTTTTTATAAATCAAAGTTCTTGAAAGAATATTTCCTGTTTTACCAATTGATTCCAAATATGCTCCAATTGTTGGTATATTCATGATTGCTTCGAGACTTATTGCTACCAACCCTGAAACTACCACCGCTATAGTCACTGCGAGCGGTTTACCAATAAAATTTAAAAATCCACTCCATTTTTTGGCACTTCTAAACTGAAGACATCTGGACAATATCGCAAGAATTAATATAAATAAGATCATAAACAGACCCGTATATGCTTTCATATAGTAATCTATAAACACAATCATTGCATAGAATAAGAATACTCCTATTTTCTTGCTATTTATTTTCAAAACAAAACTACGACTGCAATTCTCTTTTCTTTCGCTGTTTAAAAACAGTAAAAAACACAGCATTACAACATTTAAATATGCTACATTAAATTTATTGCCTATAAAATAAACATTATTTGCATTATCTATAACGTTTCGTCCTTGAGCAAAAACTGTAATAATTGATGGAACCCAATAAAGCATTAGGCAATTCCATGATGCCTGAACAACTCTCTTACTTCCTTTTTTTCCGATAGCAATCCATGGAACAGTAAAGTAAATAAAAACTTTACAGGCGAAAATAAAACCTGTATATGTTGTCAGTCTTCCATTATAAGATCTATTGATTAAAGAAGAAAGCAAATATGCAGCCGTAAACAGCATTACCAATAGTAAAGCGTTTTTTCTAAAATATTTAAGATTAGTAAAAGTATATGTCAAACATAAAATAACCCCTACTAATTCTACTACCAACCAAATATTCTGATTGACTATTGTAATTCTCATTAACAATGAGAGCCACATAATCTGAATAATTGCCAGATTTTTATCTATACTTATCACCGAATTCCACTTCCTTTCCTGTATCACATATTACGCAGTTATTACCAACTTTCCACTGAACCATTTTATTAAAACTCATAAAAAAAGAATATGTAATTTCTTGCTGGTGACTTTGCATTTGCTACATATATCAAAAAAAGCAACAAAATGACTCCAACTCTTAGAATTTTTCTATATTTAGGCTGAATAATCCGGGGTGAAATCCATCACCTATCCGGCGTATGGAAATCAATGTTCCGTTTTTAGGAAATCACGATTCCTGTAAAAAGGAAATCACATTTTTCCTAAAACCTTATAATGATGTTATGCACTTTTAGTGTAAATTCATTATGAGGAGGTCACGATTATGACCAAATATCGAGAAATCATCCGGCTTACCGGATTAGGATTCTCACAACGTAACATCATGGCAAGTTGTGGTGTTTCACAAAAAACTGTCGTCAAAGTTCAAAAACGTGCCAGAGAATTAAATATCTCTTGGCCTCTTGATGAATCAATGACCGACACAGAGCTTCAAAAGCTCATGTTCTCGAAAGAGAGCAAGGTATCTGCCAACAAGCGAATACCGAATTATGCTTATTACATCCGTAAGGAGTTGCTCCGCAATGGAGTCAGTAAGAAACTCCTGTGGACTGAATACATGGAGGACTGCCGTGCCAACGGCGATGAGCCGCTCATGTATTCTCAATTCTGCTATCACATCCAACAGGATGAGCAAAAACGACGTGCTACAATGCACATCAATCGTAAACCCGGTGAGCAGGTCGAGGTTGACTTGGCAGGTGATCCTGCGACAATCATTGACCCGGATACCGGTGAAATCTTAAGGCCAATATAATGTATACTGTCATATCTTACCTCACATATGTACAGTAAACTCCTGGAAGAATTCCGAAGAAGAGTACCTTAAATTTTTCCCTAGAGTTTAATGCATTTCTAAAACAGAAAGAAAAATCCAGTCCATTAATCACGAACCCTTTTATCCCTCTTACTTTGCAGTTACTAATATAATATTTGATTAAAACTCCATACAAATATCTCTGAAGTTCTGTATCATTAATCTTCTTGAAAAGACTAAACCACTGCTCATAAATGCTAATCGAATCTCTTACCCTAGCTGCATCTTTCTTCCCGGATGTCATAATCGAATTATCACGAACAATATAATGATAGAACGTCCCATTCATGCATCTAATGGTATTGGCCGCCAGAAATACCCTTGGCAACATTTGAACATCTTCAAAATAGATTCCCTTTTCAAAAAATAGGTCATTTTCAAGAAGGAAATCTTTTCTGTACATATTAAGCCAAGCCGGTGCATACCATTGATTTGCCTTTATAGCTTGTTCTACAAATTCCTTTGATGTATATGTTATTCCTTCTTGTATTTCCGAATGATTTATCAGCTCATTCCCATCTTTTTTTTCCATAACTGCATTTCCGACAATAATATCAACATTCTCATTGTTTCTTGCTTCCATAAATCGTTCGCAAGAATCGATATCAATATAGTCATCAGAATCCACATAAAGAACATACTCTCCTGATGCAACTTTAAGTCCAGCATTTCTTGCATCAGAAAGTCCACCATTTCTTTTATGAACAACTTTCACTCGATTATCTTGCCGTGCAAACTCATCACACATCTTAGGGCAGCAATCCGGACTTCCATCATCAACAAGAATGATTTCTATATTTTTATAAGTCTGTCCCAATAGACTTTTTACACATCTATCTAATTCGTGTTCTACTTTATAAACTGGAACAATTATGCTAATTTTTATTTCAAATCCCATCCTCTCAAACCTCAATCTTTATCCATTTCTCATCTATCAAGGGAGATTTGTAGTCATTGTTAAACCACCTGCTTGGTGAAACCACAATTTTATCCTCATTTCTTGATAGGTACTGCACCCACCAGCTAAAAGTGCTATTTGATATAATAAAATGTTTACATGCACTCATTAGTCTTAATTTTTCCCAAACGGGATCCGTCCCGTCTTCATAATAAGTCAAACATCCCGTATTTACGTTTTCTCTTACCCACTGAATGTCATCAGAGAACATAAAAAACACAGGATTTTCAACTATACATTTTATTTTCTCAATTGCTGTCAGGAAATAGTCTTTAGTGCATAGACTATGAAGACTCTTGAATGTACTATTAGATTCAAAATCTCCTCGTCTCACGCTAATACAGATTGAATTTGTACTAGTAATTTGATTTAACAGGTCAATATTTTTTTCTATAATAGGATGCTTAGGGGTAAACTCTTTAACAATCGTTTCTCGCACATCATCAAAGTAGATTGGATCTTCAAAATTTCCCGAAAGGAATTTGTCTTTCTGTGATGACTTAGAAAGTTTCCACCCACCTCTTCGAAACCAATAGACACCATATTTATTAAGCAACTTTTCCCATTGTTGTTCATACTTTACCTGTTCATTCATCTGTTCAGGCTTAAATTTTTTCATTCCAACAAGATAAGGAAAACAAATCAACTTCTGAGATAGACTAGTGTGGTGAGCTAGAACAGATCCGGCGCTATCTTCCTCAAAATCTTGAACATTATAATCTCTCAGCATATTATAAAATGAAGAATCACCATTGACCTTTTGCTGGTAATTGATTACTATTTTTTCAGCTGGATAATATTTAATTTGTAGTGCCCTTGCTGCAGCATATCTAAAAAATTGATTGCCCAATCTTCCACTCATTTGCAAATATATCATATTCTATAACTCCATCATATCTACCTTAATTCAATAACTTTTTGTACAATGCATTCAACTCATCTGAATGTTCTTTCATTGTTTTTACCTTAAAGTTCTCTTTAATATATTCATTCATATCATCTATAATGCTTGGATGCCTGATAAGGTCACCAATTTGGGATTTCAATATTTCAACCGAACTAGCAGCCACGAAACCATTTTCCCCCTCAAGAATCAAATCTTTTGCTCCAACCTTTTCACTCACAATCACTGGAATTCCATAGCTCAACGCCTCTAGTACAGTGAATCCAAATGTTTCTTCCCATTCACTAGGAGTGACCAAAACATCAAATTGATCCATAACATTCGGAAGTTCTTGGTAAGAATATGGCTTGTGGCATATCATATATGGCGGTGGATTATTAATTTCAATAAAAATGTGGGCTTCAAAATTATGTTCTCCACTTTGCCACAATGCATCGCATGCATTCTTAAACAAGTTATATCCCTTGTGGGTAGTAAGCGGTCCTAAATAGCCAAATCTTACCGGTGAACCTACTTTTCGTATTCTTTTATGATCTGCAATTGCTCCATTGGATATTGATATTACTTTCGCATTATCTCCGGCGTATCCTCGCTTCTTATAAATACAAAGCGTATTTGTGCTATTGAAATGAACAACGTCCATTTTTTCAAGCAAAACTATATTACGGTCACGTAAATTCTGATATTCCTTTTGCTTCTTCGCATCAATAATTTCTGATTCAATCACCTGCTCTGTTGCATCGTACATTTTCCTATTGTGTCTAGCGCGAAGCATCTTGATAACAGAACTTTCCTTAACACTTTTATACAGTTCTGACTGAAAAAGTCTCATTTTATTAAATGACAAGCCATATTGATTGCAGCTTACACAATCGGAACATTTTTTGTCATCCTGACAGTCTTTTCCAGAATGGAATAAATTACAACGTGGGCATATCGGAAAATAATCATGAGTAGTAAATACCGTCTTTACTCCCACTTCATGTGCTGCTTCTACTAGTGCAGAAGGAAGTCCCATAAACGTGTGAATATGAAGCACCTGAAATGTATGTTTCTGAAAAAATTTAGTATATACCGCTTTTTCTTTCTCAACCAGATACATCGCAGGGTCTTGAATTCCATCCATTAAGGGTATCGGCAATGGATTTAACAATTCATAACTTGTACAATACAAATCATTCTGTAGCTTATATTTTTGTTTTTGATTTACTTTCGACTTTGGAGTAAGATCATATAGTCTACCCGGCCATAAAAGCCCAACCTGATGCCCGACTTTAGCCTGTTCAATCATCAAATCCAAGCAATACTGTGTCATTCCTCCTCGACGGAACGGAGGGAAGCCAAGTGAATAATGTAATATGTTCATCGTCTTTTCTCAATTCAGCATTTCAAAATAGATGTCTTGCATCGCTTTTTTAGAATGTTCAACATCAAATGGTTCTGCTGCTTTCTCACAATTTTCAATCATAGATTTACGCAGGTTTTCGTCAGCCAGCTTACTAATAGCTTTTGCAAATACATTTTCATCAAATGGGTCGCACAAATAGCCATCAACGTCATCCGTGATATAGTCCACAATACCATGCACATTAGATGCTATCACGGGAAGACCTGCAGCCAGCATTTCAATACCAGAAAGACCAAGTCCTTCTCTCGTTGACGGCATAACACCGATATCTGCACATTTACAAATCTGCGGAATATCATCGCGAAGTCCCATAAGCCTCAAATCAATACCAACTTCTTTGGCAAGTTGTTCTAATTCTTCTTTTGTATTTGCACTTGTCATAGCATTGCCACAAATCATAAAAACCGCATTCGGTATTTGAGCCTTAGCAAGTGCCTTAACAACAATCTGATGATTTTTTCTGTGGGAGAGTTCGCCCACAGCCAGTACTAACAGCTGATTGTCTCTAATGCCCAACATCTTTCTATACGCCGAACGATCTATATCTACATCACGAAAACGCTTTGTATCCACACCAACTCCTGGAATATAAAAAACTTTTCCACAATGTAATTTCTTTGCATTCTCGTAATCTTCTCTGTTAATGGTAATGATGGCATCACAATATCTTGACATCATATCTTCAATGGTATGAAAAACAATCCATGTTTTCTTGCTAGAGTGCTTGTGAAAATAGAATCCATGTGTGGTGTATATCACAATACTTCCTGCTTTTCGCTGCCTTCTTCCTGCGAATCGAGCAATTGCACCCGCAATCGGAGTATGGCAATGAATCAAATCAAAGTGTTCTTTTTTGAACAATTCTGCCATCTGTTTATACGACTTCAAGGTTTCAAATGATATCGGTTTGCTAGACGAAAAATCGATTTGATGAAAAACAACATTCATGTCTTCAAAATACGCCGGCATACATTCGGCCCCAGCATGATGGATATTTGCAGCACAGTGTACTTCATATCCCATTTTCTGAAGCGTAATAATATCGTTCGTTAAAAAACTTTTTGTAAAGCGAGCCAGCGCAGTCACAATTAATGCTCTTTTCATTTTTTTACAATCATTCGTCACCGTTTTTTCTCCTCACATCATTTCATATTTAAATATCCCACATAATCATAGTCATCAATCCATCGTCTACCTGTGAATTTGCCCTTATATTGACACAAGTCCATCACATCTCCATTCGGTTGTTCTGACCCAGAAATATAATGTGAACATTTGATTTCCGGCATCGGATGTGCCGTAAGTGCCAACTTATGCTTATAAGGTAACTCATCAAACTTCTTTAGAAGTCCTTCTGTACAGCCATTCTGTTGAACTAAAATAATATAGAGATTATCCCTATTAATTCTCGCGGTCCTCTTTTCCCAGATTCTTTTAGCTTCATCAAAAGATGGATAATGCATGAAATAAATAGTTATATCATCCAGCTTAGCGACTGGATAATCCTTGTCACTTTGAACTTCTACTAGCGTCTGACTTAAATAATAATCAAGTTTTTCCAAAAACTTGATGTAGTCCTCTGCACCAAAAAACAGGTTAACTGTTGGAGAATTAAAACGTTCCCCCAACTCGTGAAGAATCACCCCCCCCTACGCAGTTATTGCATAGTATCGTGAAATTTCTATTAGCGAGCCGCTTTTTATTTTCAGAATTTAATGCTGTTCTCAAAAAAGCTCTATAATATTTCGAGATTTTCATATATCCTACCTCGTTTATTTTGTAAATACATCTTCATACTGTCCACAGATCTTATCCCACGTGTACTCTTCCGCCACACGCTTTTTTGCTCTCCGGCCCATCTCAGCGATTTGATCTGCACTCATCTGATCAGCTTTATCAATGAGTTTTGCAAGGCTCCCCGGCTTGCGGCTCCAATAAAGAGCACAATCCTCTGCGACTTCTTTATTAAATCCAACATCAACCAGCAGGTTTAAATCTGTACTGCCGAGAGCTTCAATCAGAGACGGGTTCGTACCACCAACCGTATGACCGTGGAAATAAGCATAGGCATTCTCACGAATCTTCTTCAGCAGTTCCTGATCGTAAACAGTGCCGACAAATTTGATTCTCTTATCACTCTTGAAATGAAGTTTTTCCTCAAGCTCATTTTAAGAACTTTTCATTCACATTCGTAATAATCGCAAAGTTCTTTTTGTCTCTTGCTTTTCATGAACTCCCGAATCATAACTTCAAAAGAGTTCTCCGGTACAAAACG
>ENA-OQKV01000342-OQKV01000342.1-human-gut-metagenome-genome-assembly--contig:-NODE-342-length-18598-cov-3.081263_pt1 | contig 18598 bp, 16 predicted proteins | sample MGYA00242655_ERZ504811 | MGnify/ENA primary metagenome ERZ504811 (study PRJEB26092, sample SAMD00036406) | human gut metagenome | host: Homo sapiens | study: EMG produced TPA metagenomics assembly of...
AGATGAATGAAGTTTTCGCTGATGTTCCCGAGGCTCTTTCAAATACGGTGGATATTTGTGATCAGGTGGAATTTTATAGTATAGATCATGCACCGATTATGCCTACTTTTGCTATTCCTGAAGATTTTGGAACAGAAGAGGGATATCGGAAGAAATATACAGAAAAGGACTTGTTTGATGAGTTCACTCAAGATGAAAACGGTAACGTGGTAATGAGTGAGGAGGCCGCTAAGGCCAAAATAGAGAAACTGGGTGGCTATGACAAACTCTATCGTATTAAACTGGAAGCTGATTATCTGAAGAAATTAGCGTTGGAAGGTGCGCATAAGCGTTATGGAGAAGTATTGAGTGAGGAAGTGCAGGAACGGATCAAATTCGAACTTCATATTATGAAGACGATGGGTTTTCCCGGTTACTTCTTGATTGTGCAGGATTTTATTCGTGCCGCGCGTGAAGAATTGGATGTGTCTGTGGGACCGGGACGTGGATCGGCGGCAGGTTCTGCCGTAGCATATTGTTTGGGTATCACTAAAATAGACCCTATTGCATACGATTTGCTGTTCGAACGTTTCCTGAATCCCGACCGTATTTCTTTGCCTGATATTGATGTGGATTTTGATGATGATGGTCGTGGACGAGTATTGAATTGGGTAACTGAAAAATATGGTCAGGAAAAGGTGGCGCATATCATTACATACGGTACGATGGCAACCAAGCTGGCAATCAAGGATGTAGCCCGTGTACAGAAATTACCTTTATCGGAGTCCGACCGTTTGTGTAAGTTGGTTCCGGATAAGATTCCTGATAAAAAAATGAATTTGCCTAATGCCATAGCTTATGTTCCCGAACTACAGGCAGCGGAAGTCTCACCCGATCCTATTTTGCGTGATACGATAAAGTATGCAAAGATGTTGGAGGGGAATGTCCGTAATACCGGTGTGCATGCGTGCGGTACTATTATATGTCGAGATGATATAACGGACTGGGTGCCTGTAAGTACGGCAGATGATAAGGAAACCGGTGAAAAAATGCTGGTGACCCAGTATGAAGGTTCAGTTATTGAAGATACTGGATTGATCAAGATGGACTTTTTGGGTCTGAAGACCCTTTCTATTATCAAAGAGGCGATTGAAAATATCAAGCATAGTAAGGGGATTATCTTGGATATTGACGAGGTTGACATTTCGGATCCTCCTACTTATGCTCTTTATAGTGAAGGACGGACGATTGGTACATTCCAGTTCGAATCTGCCGGTATGCAGAAATATTTGCGGGAATTGGAACCTAGCACTTTTGAGGATTTGATTGCGATGAATGCTCTTTATCGTCCGGGACCTATGGATTACATTCCGGACTTTATCGACCGTAAGCATGGCCGTAAGCCTATTGAGTATGATATTCCTATTATGGAGAAATATTTGAAAGATACATATGGTATTACGGTATATCAGGAGCAGGTCATGCTTTTGTCACGTTTGCTGGCGGATTTTACTCGTGGCGAATCCGATGCCTTGCGTAAAGCAATGGGTAAAAAACTGAGGGACAAACTAGACCATATGAAGCCTAAGTTTATTGAAGGCGGACGGAAGAACGGTCATGATCCCAAAGTACTTGAGAAGATTTGGACGGACTGGGAAAAGTTCGCTTCTTATGCATTCAATAAATCTCATGCTACTTGTTATTCGTGGGTGGCTTATCAGACAGCTTTTCTGAAAGCAAACTATCCGGCGGAATATATGGCGGCTACGATGAGCCGGAATATTTCGAATATCACGGAAATTACTAAATTGATGGACGAGAGTAAGGCGACTGGTATCATGACCAAGGGACCTGATGTGAATGAAAGTTATCTGAAGTTTTCTGTGAATCGTAAAGGGGATATCCGTTTTGGACTGGGAGCCATTAAGGGAGTGGGGGAAAGTGCTGTGCAGTCTATCCTTGAAGAACGTGAGAGAAATGGAGAATATAAAGATATTTTCGATTTTGTACAGCGTGTAAATCTTTCGGCTTGCAATCGTAAGAATATAGAAAACTTGGCTTTGGCAGGTGCTTTTGATAGTTTCACAGGAATAAAGCGTGAAGATTTCTTTGTAAAGAACGCTAAAGATGAAACCTTTACCGAAGTTTTGGTACGTTATGGGAATAAGTACCAGATGGATAAAGCCGCAGCTGCAAATTCTTTGTTTGGGGGTGAGAATCAGGTGGATATTGCTACTCCCGAAATCATTCCGTCTCCTGCATGGGGGGATTTGGAACGTTTGAATAAGGAACGTGATTTGGTAGGTATCTATCTTTCTGCCCATCCGTTGGATGAGTATGCTGTTATATTAGAGAATGTATGCAATGTCCACATGGCGGAACTTGCCGATTTAACCCCTTTGCAGAACAGAGACTTAACCATGGGAGGGATTGTGACTGCAGTGCGTGAGGGGTATACCAAGACGGGAAAACCATACGGTATTGCTAAAGTGGAAGATTATTCGGGCTCAGCAGAATTTGCTTTCTTCGGTAATGAATGGGTAGAGAAGAAGAACTTTTTTATGACCGGTATGTTTTTATTTATGCGAGGGAAATGTCAGCCAAAACAATGGCGGCAGGAAGAATGGGAGGTGAAGATAAGTACTATTGAGTTGTTACCGGAAGTAAAGGAAAAGATTATTGAGAAACTTACAGTTTCAGCTCCTTTGTCTGCATTGGATGAAGAGCTGATAACGGAGTTTTCAGCCTTAATCAAGGCACATCCGGGTAATGGCTGGTGCGGATGGCATTAAAGTTGTGCTTTTTAATCATGAGCAGGTCCTTTTTCGTCTGCTCAAAGCCAACGGCATAGCCGGTGACCGGGTCGGATTCGTGGCGGTTCACACCGTGGAACTTGATGGACTGGCCGTTGACATAAATCTGATTGTTGGCAACGTGAACCTCGCGGATGCCCACACGATCCGTAATAGTCTCGTTGGGCGTGTCCAACACAAGGGTATATAAGTAGGGCTGCTCTGCGTTCCAGAGTGTCGGGTCAACAATGGTGATTTCTGCATGATAGGGGAATGCCGCATCATCCGGTGCTTCCACGGGCGTTACGCTGCCGACCATCGTGCCGACTGCATCGTAGAGGGTGATGCGGGTGGCAACGGCGGAACCGTAGTAACGCAGGCGGACAGCAACCTCTGCGGTGCTGCCGTGGATGTTGGTGGTGATGAAATAGTCCTCAATGCACTGTTCCGGGCGGCGCAGCAGGTAGACATCACGGAAAATGCCGTTCATGCGGAACATATCCTGATCTTCCATGTAGCTGCCATCGCACCATTTCAGCACGAGGACCGCCAGATGGTTGGTGCCGTCCTGCAAAAACTTCGTTACATCGAACTCGCTTGTGGAATGGGCGACCTGACTGTACCCGACAAACTGACCGTTGAGCCAGACGTAGAAGCAGGAGGCAACGCCCTCAAAATTCAGAAATGCGCGCGGGGCAGCGGCATCCTTTTGGTAGGTGAAGTCGTAGAGGTAAGCGCCGCAGGGGTTCTCTTTGGGAACATACGGTGGATCAGCGGGGAACGGATAACGGATGTTGGTGTACTGGTGGTGGTCGTAGCCGTGGTTCTGCCACACGCTGGGGACCGGGATGCTGTCAAAAGCGGAGGCATCATAGCCGACCTCATAGAAAGCATCCTGCAAGTCATAAATACTGGCGTAGTACCGAAATTTCCAGCTGCCGTTCAAAAGCTGGAAGCGATCCGAGGTCTCGCGGTGCTCAACTAAAGCATCGCTGCGCCGGGATGCCGGAATGTAATAGGCACGATTCGGCATGGTACCCACATGCAGTGTGTGCGGGTCCTCGTAATAGCATGGGATTATCATCTGTTTCCCTCCTGTGATTTGTACAGATTTCTTACAAAGATTATACGATTTTCATACAAAATAAACCATAAACAGTGTTGCACTAAACATGCACAAAATCAATGGCTTCTATTTCGAAGAAGTGAAAAGATCGAGAGTTCCGACAACATGAACAAAATATAAGGAATGATTTTGTGCATGTCGTCTTCTGCTGCCTGCTTGGTATCCGAATGATTTTTAGGATTACACCTAAAGACTGGCGTAGACTTGTCAACTAAATGAGTTGCAGAATATCGATGTAATTCCAACGCAAACGCTGTTATGACTGGTTTTAGGCAGAAAAGTAACATAAAATAAATTGATTATCGCCCAGAACCCTTGATTAGCAAGGCTTTGATAAGGATGGTAGTAGAAAACCAGTAAAATCAAGGCTTTGCAGACAGCAGGCAGACAGTGCTTTTATAAAAAATGAATATGAAGATAGAAAAAGACGCATTTTTGAGATTTGCGTCTTTTTCTATTGAGCTTTCTGCTTTACCTTGAAACATTAGCAGACAACAACAAACGCCATTGAATGGACTTCCATTGATGGTGTTTTTTTATTGTCTGGAAAGGAGCAGAAAAATGGAAATAACACATGAAAAAGTAAAACGAAAGGCGGTCTATGTGTGCCCTTAAATTAGGAAGCCTGTTTGACGGAATCGGCGTGTTCCCTCTTGCGGCTTCCCGTAATGGAATCATTCCCGTTTGGGCAAGTGAGATTGAAAAATCCCCGATTGCCATAACAAAACGCCATTTCCCCGGCATGGAACATTTAGGGGATATTACAAAGATACATGGAGGACACATCCCTCCTGTCCATATTATTACATTCGGCTCTCCCTGCCAGAACCTTTCTAAAATCGGGAAACGTGAGGGACTGGCTGGAAGCAAATCAGGTCTGTTTTTTCAGGCTATCAGAATTATAGAAGAAATGAGGTGTGCTACAAATGGGTTATATCCAGTTATCGCTGTTTGGGAAAACGTCATGGGAGCGTTTTCTTCAAATGACCGGATGGATTTTAGAGCCGTGCTGCAATCATTTTCCGATACCGAAATTTCAATGCCTCCTACTGGAGGATGGGCTAACGCCGGTATGGTGCGAGGGGGAAAAACTGACCTGTGCTGGCGGCTCATGGACGCCCAGTATTGGGGAAAGCCCCGGCTTGTTCAGCGAAGAAAAAGAATCTTCCTTGTGGCGGATTTTAGAGGACAGCGTTCCGCAGAAATACTATTTAAGCCCCGCGATATGTTCCCGATTCCTCCGCCTTGCACAGACTACGGGCTGCCCGCCGCCGGAGCCAGTCGAATATCTCTTGATAAAACAAGGGGGAAGATACCCATCATCCGCCCCTTTCAGGAACGGCGTATGCGGAGTGCTGCAAAATCAGGAAACCAGTCTGCTTTCCTCGCAAGTTTCGGACGGCCAGATGAACCTTTTCCAACTTTGCTGGCAAAAGCAGTCAATATGATTTCATTCTGGTATGAGGGGGAAGAAAAAGACGGAGTTCTCCGAAATTTGACACCGGTTGAGTGTGAGCGCCTGATGGGATTACCGGAGGGGTGGACGGCATATGGAAATTTAGGACAACCCATCAGTGATAATGCACGGTGCAAAGCACTTGGAAACGCAATCGCCCTGCCGTGTGCTGATTACATCATGGCAGGAATAGCAGAAACCATACATGAATAAGAAAGGCGGTTTTGTATGATAGAGAAAAATCGTTCTCCTCCGTTGTCGGGTGGAACATCAACAGAAGCTATCGAACCAACTATATTATTTCAGAAAGGACAGGTACATCTATATGGAATTAAAATTTCGTTATCCCCAACATGGAAAAGACATTCGGCAACTTGGAGTTTGCCGGAGAAGACAAAACAGAACAGAGAAGAATCAACGGACGCATGGCGATACTCTCCCGCAGCTTCAATCTGTATTCGGACGTACAGAGAGCGGATGATATTGTAGTTATCCTCCCTGCCGAAGCCGGAGAAAAACATTTTGACTTTGAGGAACGTGTGAAGCTCGTCAATCCCCGTATCACCGCAGAGGGCTATAAAATCGGCACAAGGGGCTTTACCAACTACATTTTGCACGCTGACGATATGGTAAAAGCGTAAGGAAAAGGAGGACATCAAACTATGAGATTAGCAAACGGAATCGTAATTGACAAAGAAGCAACATTCGGGGCATTGAAATTTTCTGCCCTCCGCCGTGAGGTTCACCTCCAGAATGAAGACGGCTCGGTATCAGAAGAAATCAAGGAGCGTACCTATGACTTAAAATCCAGAGGACAGGGACGTATGATTCAGGTTTCCATCCCTGCCAGCGTGCCGTTAAAGGAGTTCGATTACAACGCAGAGGTAGAACTTATCAATCCTGTGGCAGATACCGTGGCAACGGCTACCTTTCAGGGGGCAGAGGTGGACTGGTACATCAAGGCGGAGGATATTGTCCTGAAAAAAGGGGCTGCCATGAATCCACAGCCGCCGAAGAAAGACGCTCCCCCTGTAAAATAACAGGAATATAAGAAGAAAGCGAAAGGAGGATTGTTCCCATGAAGCAGCTTTTCCACCGTGGAAAACGTATCCGTCCCACGGATAAAGACCTTGTATTCCATACTGCCCTTGCTTCTCTGTTCCCTGTCTTCCTGCTGGTTGTCCTGCTGTTTCATATCCGGCAGATTGCCGGAACCAACTGGCAGGAAGAGTCCCTCTCCCAGATAGTACAGGATGTAAACATCCCTTACCTGTTATTCAGTATGGGCGTGGCAGGGTTGGTGTGTCTTACAGCCGTTCTTCTGTTCTGGCGATACCGCAGGGATGAAGTAAAGCAGCTCATCCACCGCCAAAAGCTGGCAAGGATGGTGTTGGAAAACAAGTGGTATGAATCAGAGCAAAAAAAGGAAGACGCTTTTTTCAAGGACTTGTCTTCCAGCCGTTCCAAAGAAACCATCACTTACTTTCCTAAAATCTACTACCGGATGAAACAGGGCTTGCTCCATATCCGTGTGGAAATCACCTTGGGGAAATATCAGGAACAGCTTTTAAACTTGGAGAAAAAGCTGGAAAGCGGCTTGTACTGTGAGCTGACGGATAAGGAATTAAAGGATTCCTATGTGGAGTACACCCTGCTTTATGATACCATTGCCAACCGTATTTCCATTGAGGATGTACAGGCAAAGGACGGCAGGCTCCGGCTTATGAAAAATGTCTGGTGGGAGTATGACAAGCTCCCCCATATGCTCATTGCCGGAGGAACCGGCGGCGGAAAGACTTATTTCATCCTGACCCTTATTGAAGCCCTGCTCCGCACCAACGCCGTCCTGTCCGTGTTAGACCCGAAGAACGCCGACCTTGCGGATTTACAGGCGGTTATGCCGGATGTGTACTACAAAAAGGAAGATATGCTCACCTGTATTGACCGTTTCTATGAGGAAATGATGAAACGCAGCGAAGACATGAAGCTCATGGAGAATTACCGGACAGGGGAAAACTATGCTTATCTGGGGCTTCCGGCACATTTCCTTATCTTTGATGAATATGTGGCATTTATGGAAATGCTCGGCACAAAGGAAAATGCTGCTGTCCTCAACAAATTAAAGCAAATCGTTATGCTTGGGCGGCAGGCTGGCTTCTTCCTGATTCTCGCCTGCCAGCGTCCGGACGCAAAGTATCTGGGGGACGGAATCCGTGACCAGTTCAATTTCCGTGTGGCTCTGGGGCGGATGTCGGAAATGGGCTATGGGATGATGTTCGGGGAAACCACAAAGGACTTCTTCCTCAAGCAGATAAAGGGGCGTGGCTATGTGGATGTGGGAACTAGCGTTATCTCGGAGTTTTACACGCCCCTTGTACAAAAAGGACACGATTTCCTCAAAGAATAAAAAAACTGACAGACAGCAGGCAGGGAGTGCAGGCGGCGTGCGAAGCGAAAGCCGCAGAAGCGGACTGACCTGCTGTGGCTGGTGTGCCGCAAGGCACGCCAGCATAAACCCCTCGTATCTAACAGAGGGGTACAAATCGACAGGCAACAACCAAACAACAGGGCAGAATCCCATGGTACACAAGGGATTTTCCCATATCCGGCGTGTGTCAACAAGGCTCTGAAAGTTGACATACGCTTTTTTAGACAGGAGGGATTTTCACTGAATGAAGAAACATGGGTACGGGACATCAAAGAAAAACGGGAAGTTTACGGTATCTCACAACAGAAACTTGCGTTAGCTGCCGGAATCACCCGTCCGTACCTGAGCGATATTGAAACGGGCAAGGCTCACCCATCCGAAGCATTACAGGAAGCCATCACGGAAGCTCTGGAACGCTTCAATCCAGACAATCCCCTTGAAATGCTCTTTGACTATGTGAGGATTCGCTTCCCCACTACGGATGTGAAGCATATCGTGGAAGACGTGCTGCGGCTAAAGCTGCCTTACTTTATCCATGAAGACTACGGATTTTACTCTTACACGGAGCATTACTATCTGGGTGATATTTTCGTTCTGGTATCGCCGGAACTGGAAAAAGGGGTGCTGCTGGAACTGAAAGGGCGTGGCTGCCGCCAGTTTGAAAGCTATCTGCTGGCACAGGAACGGAGCTGGTATGAGTTTTTCATGGATGTTCTCATGGAGGACGGCGTGATGAAGCGGCTTGACCTCGCCATCAATGACAAAACGGGAATCTTGAACATCCCCCATCTGACAGAGAAGTGCCGGAATGAGGAATGTATCTCGGTCTTCCGCAACTTTAAAAGCTACCGCAGCGGCGAACTGGTACGGCGTGAGGAAAAAGAATGTATGGGGAACACCCTGTATATCGGCTCCCTCCAAAGTGAGGTGTACTTCTGCATTTACGAAAAAGACTATGAGCAGTACAAAAAGCATGATATTCCCATTGCAGACGCAGAGGTAAAGAACCGCTTTGAAATCCGGCTGAAAAATGAGCGTGCCTTTTACGCCATCCGTGACCTGTTAGAACATGACAATCCAGAACGGACAGCCTTTCAAATCATCAACCGCTATGTCCGGTTCGTGGACAGGGACGATACGAAGCCCGTTCTGACTGGCGTATCAGTGAGGAATGGGCGTGGTTCATTGGGGAACACAGGGGAAGCCTGAAACTGACAACCAAACCGGAACCCTATTCCTTTGAACGCACCCTGCACTGGCTCTCCCATCAGGTAGCACCCACATTAAAGCTGGCTCTCCGTCTGGATAAGATGAACCACACCCAGATTGTCCATGACATCATCACCCATGCAAAGCTGACGGAGAAGCACGAAAAAATCCTGAAGCAGCAAGCCGCCGCTGCAAAGGAGGTGGTGCTTTAACGGCGGCAATTTTGGAACCTAAGAACTCTTACAGGAAAGAAAGGAGCTTTTATGAATTTCGGACAGAATCTTTACAACTGGTTTTTATCCAACGCCCAGTCCCTTGTGCTGCTGGCAATCGTGGTGATTGGACTGTACCTCGGATTTAAGAGGGAATTTTCCAAACTTATCGGCTTTTTAGTGGTGTCCCTTGTAGCGGTTGGTCTGGTCTTCAATGCGGACGGTGTAAAGGACATCTTACTGGAACTGTTCAATAAGATTATCGGTGCATAGGAAAAACTATATCACACTTCCGTTATGGAGCAAGCTCTGATTGCTTCATGGCGGAAGTACACTAGGGGCTTGGGGAGCGTAACTCCCCAAAAGGAGCATGACAGAGAATGGAGGTGACACTGTGGAAGAAATGCGGATTTACATTGCCAACTTAGGAAAATACAATGAGGGCGAACTGGTGGGGGCATGGTTCACGCCGCCGGTGGACTTTGAGGAAGTCAAGGAACGTATCGGCTTGAATGATGAATATGAGGAATACGCCATCCATGATTATGAGCTGCCCTTTGAGATTGACGAATATACCCCCATTGAGGAAGTCAACCGCCTGTGTGAAATGGTGGAGGACTTACCGGATTACATTCAGGAGGAACTATCAGAGCTGCAATCCTACTTTGGCAGTATCGAAGAACTCTGTGAGCATGAAGACGATATTATCTGCCATTCCGGCTGTGACGATATGGCGGATGTGGCTCGCTACTATCTGGAAGAAAGCGGACAGCTTGGAGAACTTCCGGCACACTTACAAAACTATATCGACTATGCAGCCTATGGGCGTGACATGGAATTGGAGGGAACCTTTGTTGTCACGAACCACGGCGTATATGAAATCTTACGGTAGACCCGTCTGTATCTCTTTCAGGAAATACAGGCGGATTTTTTATTCAGGGGCGGCTCTTTTGCTGTCCCCATCTTTTAGAAAGGACGGACAACATGAAGAAAATACGAAGCTATACCAGTATCTGGTCGGTGGAAAAGGTACTCTATTCCATCAATGATTTTAAGCTGCCATTCCCCATCACGTTCACACAGATGGCGTGGTTCGTGGTATCGGTGTTTGCAGTTATGCTCTTGGGGAACCTCCCTCCCCTTTCGTTCATTGACGGGGCATTTCTGAAATATTTCGGCGTACCCTTTGCCCTCACTTGGTTCATGTGCCAGAAGACCTTTGACGGGAAAAAGCCTTATGGCTTCCTGAAATCCGTACTGGCATATCTGGTACGCCCGAAACTGACCTATGCAGGAAAGCCCGTGAAGCTGAAAAAGGAATATCCGGCACAGCCCATCACGGCAGTAAGGAGTGATATTTATGGCATATCCGATTAAATATATCGAAAATAACCTTGTGTTCAACCATGACGGGGAGTGCTTCGCTTACTATGAGCTGCTTCCCTACAACTATTCCTTTTTAAGTCCCCGAACAGAAATATCAGGTACACGATTCCTTCCGGCAGCTTATCGCCCAGAACAGGGACGGGAAGATTCACGCCCTGCAAATCAGCACAGAATCCAGCATACGGGCGGCACAGGAACGCTCCAAACAGGAAGTGACGGGCAAGTTAAAGGACATTGCCTGTGCAAAGATTGACGCACAGACCGAAGCCCTGATTTCCATGATAGGGGAAAATCAGGTGGACTACCGCTTTTTCATCGGCTTTAAGCTGCTTGTCAATGAGCAGGAAGTCACCATGAAACAGTTCCGCAGGGAAGCAAAGACCGCTGTTTCCGACTTCCTCCATGAAGTCAACCACAAGCTCATGGGGGATTTTGTTTCCATGAGCAATGAGGAAATCTGGCGGTTTCAGAAGATGGAAAAACTGCTGGAAAATAAAATCTCACGCCGCTTCAAAGTCCGGCGGCTGGATAAGGACGATTTTGGCTACCTGATTGAGCATTTATACGGGCAGACCGGAACCGCCTACGAAGATTATGAGTATTACCTGCCGAAGAAGCGGTTTCAGGAAGAAACGCTGGTGAAATACTATGACCTCATCAAACCAACCCGTTGTCTGATAGAGGAAAACCAGCGGTATCTGAAAATCGAACAGGAAGACGGGACAGTGTATGCCGCCTACTTTACCATCAACAGCATTGTGGGGGAGCTGGACTTCCCATCCTCGGAAATCTTTTACTATCAACAGCAGCAATTTACCTTTCCCATTGATACCTCTATGAATGTGGAGATTGTCACAAACCGGAAAGCCCTCTCCACGGTGCGGAACAAGAAAAAAGAGCTGAAAGATTTGGACAACCACGCATGGCAGAATGACAGCGAAACCAGTACAAACGTGGTGGACGCTTTAGACAGCGTAAATGAGCTGGAATCCACCTTAGACCAGAGCAAGGAATCCATGTACAAACTATCCTACGTAGTGCGTGTGACGGCTCCCGACTTGGAAGAACTGAAACGCCGCTGCAATGAGGTGAAAGATTTTTATGACGATTTGAACGTGAAGCTGGTTCGCCCCTTTGGGGATATGCTGGGGCTGCATGGGGAATTTCTCCCTGCCAGCAAACGGTATCTGAACGATTACATCCAGTATGTCACCAGTGACTTCCTCGCTGGTCTTGGCTTCGGGGCAACCCAGATGTTAGGAGAAACGGAGGGTATTTATATCGGGTACAGCCTTGATACGGGAAGAAACGTGTACTTAAAGCCTGCCCTTGCCAGTCAAGGGGTAAAAGGCTCCGTCACCAACGCCCTTGCTGCCGCTTTTGTCGGCTCCCTCGGCGGTGGAAAATCATTCAGCAACAACATGATTGTCTACTACTGTGTATTATTTGGGGCACAGGCTCTCATTGTTGACCCGAAAGCGGAACGGGGACGCTGGAAAGAAACCCTGCCGGAAATCGCCCATGAAATCAATATCGTAAACCTGACCTCGGAGGAACAGAACAGGGGCTTACTCGACCCATATGTGATTATGGAGAACCCAAAGGATTCCGAATCACTGGCAATCGACATCCTGACTTTTTTAACGGGCATTTCCAGCCGTGACGGGGAAAAGTTCCCTGTTCTTCGGAAAGCCATCCGTGCGGTGACAAACAGTGAAGAACGGGGGCTTTTCAAAGTGATTGAGGAACTTCGGGCGGAGGGAACCACCATCAGCACCAGCATAGCCGACCATATCGAATCCTTTACGGACTATGACTTTGCACACCTGCTCTTTTCGGATGGGGATGTCACACAGTCCATCAGCCTTGAAAAGCAGCTCAACATCATTCAGGTGGCGGATTTGGTACTGCCGGATAAGGAAACCTCGTTTGAAGAATACACCACAATGGAGCTGCTTTCCGTGGCAATGCTCATTGTAATCAGCACCTTTGCCCTCGACTTCATCCACACTGACCGCAGCGTGTTTAAGATTGTGGATTTGGACGAAGCATGGAGTTTCTTACAGGTGGCACAGGGCAAGACCCTCTCTATGAAGCTGGTTCGTGCCGGACGTGCCATGAACGCAGGCGTTTACTTTGTCACCCAGAACACGGACGATTTGCTGGATGAAAAGCTGAAAAACAATCTGGGCTTGAAATTTGCGTTCCGTTCCACAGACATCAACGAAATCAAAAAGACCCTCGCCTTTTTCGGGGTGGATTCCGAAGATGAAAACAACCAGAAGCGGCTCCGTGACTTGGAAAACGGACAGTGCCTTATCAGTGATTTGTACGGGCGTGTGGGCGTGATACAGTTCCATCCTATCTTTGAAGACCTGTTCCATGCCTTTGATACCAGACCGCCCGTAAGAAAAGAGGTGGAATGATGGTGATACATAGAACTTCCAACCGACCGCAATTCCCAGTTCCTCATCACACAAAAAAGGGCTTGTCTTGGAAGACGGCAGGAAAAGTGATTGGCAGGGTGCTTCTGGCACTCCTGCTCATCCTCCTGCTGCTGGCAGTCTTCGGCACAGCCGCCCACGCTGCCGGATTGGTGGATGATACGGTGGACGCTGCCAACGAATACAGCAAATATCCTCTGGACAACTACCAGCTTGATTTTTATGTGGACAGCGGATGGGACTGGCTCCCGTGGAACTGGCTGGACGGTATCGGAAAACAGGTGATGTACGGGCTGTATGCCATCACAAATTTTATCTGGACAATCAGCTTGTACCTTTCCAACGCCACGGGGTATCTGATTCAGGAAGCCTACTCGCTGGACTTCATTTCCTCTACGGCGGATTCTATCGGGAAAAATATGCAGACCCTTGCAGGCGTTACCACAGGCGGCTTGTCCTCGGAGGGATTTTATATCGGGTTCCTGCTGATTCTCATTCTGGTGGTGGGGATTTACGTTGCCTACACAGGGCTTATCAAACGGGAAACCACAAAAGCCATCCATGCCGTTGTCAATTTCGTGGTGGTGTTCGTGCTGTCCGCTGCCTTTATCGCCTATGCCCCTGATTATATCGGGAAAATCAATGAATTTTCCGCAGACATCAGCAATGCCAGCCTGACCCTTGGTACAAAGATTGTGCTGCCGAACTCGGAAAGTCAAGGAAAAGACAGCGTGGATTTGATACGGGACAGCCTGTTTTCCATTCAGGTCAAGCAGCCGTGGCTCCTGCTGCAATACGGCAATTCGGATGTGGAAAGCATTGGAGCTGACCGTGTGGAAAACCTACTTTCAACCAGTCCAGACGAAAACAACGGACAGGACAGGGAAGAAATCGTAGTGGAGGAAATCGAAGACAGGGAAAACACGAACCTTACCATCACAAAGACCATCAACCGCTTGGGAACCGTCTTCTTCCTGTTCATGTTCAATATCGGTATCTCCGTTTTTGTATTCCTGCTCACGGGGATAATGATTTTCTCACAGGTGCTTTTTATCATTTACGCCATGTTCCTGCCTGTGAGCTTTCTCCTTAGCATGGTTCCCTCTTTTGAGGGGATGTCAAAGCGTGCCATTACGAAACTGTTCAACACTATCCTTACCAGAGCCGGAATCACCCTGATTATCACGGTAGCGTTCAGTATTTCCACCATGCTCTACAACCTGTCTGGGGAATATCCGTTCTTCCTGACGGCGTTCTTGCAGATAGTGACTTTTGCCGGAATCTATTTCAAGCTGGGGGATTTGATGGGGATGTTCTCCTTACAGAGCAGCGATTCCCAAAGCATGGGGAGCCGTATCATGCGAAGACCCCGTATGCTCATGCACGCCCATATGCACCGTTTACAGCATAAGTTAGGACGTTCCGTGGCGGCTCTTGGAGCTGGAAACGGCTAGCCATACCACGCAGGAAACAGGCTGGCTCAGACCAGAGAAATGCTTCCCACTCCGGCTCTTCCAAACGGACACAGGCAGACCACAGCAGACCAGACGGACAGGCAGCACCGGAAAAAGAATCCGTATGGAAACGGGCTGGCTCTGCTGTGGGTGCGGCGGCAGATACCAAAGATAAGATAGCCGATACTGCCGGACAGCTTCGGGAGCAGGCAAAGGATTTGCCTGTCAATGCAAAGTACGCCCTTTACCACGGGAAAACACAGGTATCAGAGGGTGTAAGGGATTTTACTTCCAGCGTGACCCAGACCCGAACTGCCAGAGCCGAACAGCGGAACACACAGGCAGAAAGCCGCAGACAGACCATTGCAGAACGCAGGGCGGAACTGGAACAGGCAAAACAGCCGCAACAAAGAGCTTCCGAAGCCCCCAAAGGGGCGGCTCCTGTCCATGAACGCCCTGTTACTGAAAAGCAGCCAGAAGATTTCCGACATCATGCAGGAAAACCAGCCATGCAGCCTGCTTCCCCATCCATCAGGGAACGGGGACAGGTTCCTTATGGGGGAACTGTGGCAGAACGGTCTTCGGTTCCGGTGGTAAAAGCGGCTTCCATCCACCATGAACAAACACCGCCTGTAAGGACAGAACGCCAGATAGTCCCTCCGGCTTCCCCAGACAAACCAGAGGAAAGACAAAAGACAACTACTACACCTGCTGCTCCCCGTCCGGCAAGACCTGTCCAGAATGATACAGCTCCTGTGATACCGGAAAGAAAACGGGCTGCCCCTGCGGTAAAAGAATCCAACTTTACCATCCGGCGTACCACCGCCAGAAAGGAGTGGACAAAAACGGTAACAGCGACTTCCAAACAGAAGAAAGGGGAGAAACCATGAAGTTAAGACACCTTTTCTTCGCCTGTTCCGGCGTGTTCGTGATGATGTTCTCCCTGCTCCTTTTGGTGGTGATTGTCTTCTCGGATGAGGAAGACGGAGGAAGCGGCGGAAACCTTATCTATGGGGGTGTGAGCGTATCACAGGAAGTCCTCGCCCATAAGCCTATGCTGGAAAAGTATGCAAGGGAATATGGCATAGAGGAATACTTAAATGTGCTGCTCGCCATCATTCAGGTGGAATCCGGCGGCACACTGGAAGACGTTATGCAGTCCTCGGAATCTCTGGGGCTTCCCCCAAACTCCCTTAGCACAGAGGAATCCATCAAACAGGGCTGCAAATATTTCTCGGAACTGCTCGCAGCGGCAGAAACAAAAGGCTGTGACTTAAACAGTGTGATTCAGTCCTACAATTATGGCGGCGGTTTCCTAGACTATGTGGCAGGGCGTGGGAAAAAATACACTTTTGAACTGGCAGAGAGCTTCGCAAGGGACAAATCCAGCGGAAAGAAAGTCACCTACACCAACCCTGTTGCGGTAGAGAAAAACGGGGGCTGGCGGTATTCCTATGGAAATATGTTCTATGTCCTCTTGGTATCGCAATACCTGACCGTGGCACAGTTTGATGATGAAACGGTACAGGCTATCATGGAGGAAGCCTTAAAGTATGAGGGCTGGACGTATGTGTACGGGGGCGATTCCCCATCCACTTCCTTTGACTGTTCTGGACTGGTGCAGTGGTGCTATGGCAAGGCAGGAATCGCCCTGCCACGGACAGCACAGGAACAGTACAATGTGACGCAGCATATCCCCCTGTCCGAAGCAAAAGCAGGGGATTTGGTCTTTTTCCACTCCACCTACAACGCCGGAACCTACATCACCCATGTGGGGCTGTATGTGGGAAATAACCGGATGTACCATGCCGGAAATCCCATTGGCTACGCAGACCTGACAGGCTCTTACTGGCAACAGCACCTTGCCGGAGCCGGACGAATCAAACAATAAGAAAGGATGAACCGATATGATTCAGATTAGAAAAGAGGATAACCAGAAAAAGCAGAAAGAAAAGAAGCTGAAAGTCTACAAAGTCAATACCCATAAAAAAACCGTGATTGCCCTGTGGGTGCTGCTGGCAGTGAGCTTCCTGTTTGCCGTCTATAAGAATTTCACGGCAATAGACATTCATACTGTCCATGAAACCAAAGTAATTGAGGAAACCATCCTCGACACCCACAAGATAGAGAATTTTGTGGAGAATTTCGCAGAAGTCTACTATTCATGGGAACAGTCCGCTGCTTCCATTGATAACCGGACAAATGCTTTAAAAGGCTATCTCACCGGAGAACTACAAGCCCTGAATGTAGATACTGTCCGAAAGGACATCCCCGTATCGTCTGCCCTGACCGATTTTCAGATATGGGAAATCACAGAAGAAAAGGAGCAGCATTATCAAGTGACCTATACAGTGGAACAGCGTATCACAGAGGGAGAATCCGGTAAAACCGTCCGTTCCGCCTATCAGGTGACGGTCTATGTGGACGGCTCTGGAAACCTGACGATTATCCAGAATCCAACCATTACCAGCGTTCCCGTAAAATCCGGCTATACGCCAAAAGCGGTACAAAGTGACGGTACGGTGGATTCCATCACTACGGAGGAAATCAACGAATTTCTCACCACCTTTTTCAAGCTGTACCCTACGGCAACCGCAAAGGAACTGACCTATTATGTAAATGAGGGTGTGCTGAAAACTGTGGGAAAAGAGTATATTTTCTCGGAACTGGTAAATCCGGTTTATAACCGAAACGGAAATCAGGTGACAGCTTCCCTTGCAGTAAAATATCTGGATAACCAGACCATGACAACACAGGTATCACAGTTTAACCTTGTACTGGAAAAGAACGGGGAAAACTGGAAGATTGTGAAATAAGCTATATAAAACAGAAGACACATTGTATTTCCTGAAAGATTACAATGTGTCTTCACGTTAAAATTCTGTTCTGGACATTCCCCTGTCCTCTGTTTCGACTTCGGCTATCTCTTTTGCTGTGGCGGTGACTACCCGTATTCCTTTCTCACTCATACTATCAAGCAGTGTATCAAGCTGCCTACGTTGTGTATCTTTTTCCGCTGATTTATCTGGGAAAAAGAATTGGTCTACGGATATATCATAGCGTGTTACAAGCTCATAAAAAATTTGTAAACTCGGCTGTTGTCCTTTATTCTCAATATTAGCAAGATAACGTGGTGAGATATACATTTCATCACTTACTTTTTTACGGCTCTCTTTTCGTTCGGTTCTCGCTGCTTTGATAGCTTGTCCGAAAGCCTTAAAGTCATATTTAGCTGTTGGTCTTTTTGCCATATTTATTCACCCATATACATTCTACTGTTCCTCTTTCATACTGAATACGTCTATACAGTTCCTATTTATAGCCATAATAATTCATATGCTTGCACTTGCTATTATTCGTATGCCCGACTATAATTATACTGATATGATTTGTAGAAAGGACTTGGGTGTTATGGAATATATGTCTTGCCCCGAAGCAGCGAAGAAATGGGGGATTTCTGAACGGCGTGTACAGATACTATGCAGAGAGAACCGCATCCCCGGTGTTTCAAAACTTGGGTATATGTGGCTGATACCAAAGGACGCGGAAAAACCGATTGACGGGAGAACAAAACAAGGAAAGGAGCTACACCATGAATAAAGTTTTGATTATAGATGATGATAAAGAGCTTTGTGTGCTGATTAAGCGAAGCGTTTTATCAGAAGATATAGAAGCTGATTTTTGTAATACAGGAAAAGAGGGACTACAAAAATTAAAAGAAAAAGAATATCAACTTGTGATACTGGACGTTATGATGCCCGGTATGGACGGATTTGAAACATTGGAAGAAATCAGAAAAGAAAACAGTCTGCCGATTTTGATGTTTACCTCTAAAAATGACAGCGCTTCCAAAGTGCGCGGCTTACGCGCAGGAGCCGATGACTATTTAACAAAGCCTTTTGACATGGACGAACTAATAGCCCGTATTATTTCTCTTATACGGCGTTATACCCGTTTCAATCAAACAGACGGAATGACACAGCAGCTTGAATTTGACGGGTTGAAAATTGATATTGAAAATCGTTCTGTTACTACGGAAAATGGAACTTTTGAATTGCCTCCAAAAGAATTTGACTTACTCTTATACTGCGCGAAAAATCAAGGGAAAATTC
>ENA-OQKV01000343-OQKV01000343.1-human-gut-metagenome-genome-assembly--contig:-NODE-343-length-18537-cov-4.533623_pt1 | contig 18537 bp, 13 predicted proteins | sample MGYA00242655_ERZ504811 | MGnify/ENA primary metagenome ERZ504811 (study PRJEB26092, sample SAMD00036406) | human gut metagenome | host: Homo sapiens | study: EMG produced TPA metagenomics assembly of...
TCAGGGTGGCGTAGCTCAGGCCGCAGATGATGACGATGGCCATGCCGCTCATCAGCTGGCTTGCCATATCGCCGCTGAACACCAGCTGCAGCATGGCCAGCACGGTGGTCAGGGTGGTCATGAGGATAGGACGCATACGGGTCTTGCCGGTGGCGACAAGGGCCGCACGGCGCTCCAGACCGCCCAGACGCAGCTGGTTGGCGTAGTCCACGAAGACGATACCGTTGTTGACGAGGTACCCATCAGGACGATGAAACCCATCAGGGAGATCATGGTGAGCTGCTGGCCGGTGACCAGCATACCCAGCAGGCCGCCGGTGAAGGCCAGCGGCACCGTGAACAGGACGATGAAGGGGGACAGCAGGCTCTGGAACTGCGCCACCATGACCAGATAGACGAAGGGCAGGGCCAGAGCCATCCACTGCACCATCTCATCGACCATCAGGTTGACGGTGGAGGACTCGCCGCCCAGTGAGAAGGAGCAGCCCTCGGGCATCTCATCGGAGAGAGCGAAGTCGTCCAGCGTCTTCTGCAGCACGCGGGACTGGACCGTGGTGTTGTAGCCGTCCAGCGTGTCGGCAGACACCGTGATGTAGCGGGTCTGGTTCTCGCTGGTGATAGAGTCGGGGGCGGTGCCGGTGGACCAGGTAGCGATGTCACCCAGCGTGCAGGTGCCGGTGGTGATGGCGTCGGTGGCATCCATGACGCTGGTGGTGAAGGTCATGTCCATCATGTTTTCCTTGGTCACAGGGTCAAGGTTGTCGCTGATCTGGACTTTCATGGTGGAGCCGTCCACGGTGACGGGGGTCTCCGCCGTGGTGGTGGTGGTGAGCTTGGCGGCGATCTGCTGGTAGACCTGCGCAACCGTCAGGCCATAGGCGCGGACCTTGTCGCGGTCGATGTCCAGATTGATGGTCGCATCGCCCTGACCGAGGCCGGTGGCGGCGTTGGCGAAGCCCTCGGTGTCGTTGACCATCTGGACGACCTTATCGCCCAGTGCGGTAATGGTATCGGCGTCGGGGCCGTAGATCTTGACAGAGAGGCCGCTGCTCAGCTGGCTGGTCAGGTCCTGCATACCGCTGATCTCGACGGTGCCGGTGCAGTTCTCGACGCCGGAAACGGCATCTTTCAGGGCCTGCTCCACGGCGGCGATCCGGGTAGAGGACAGTGACTCGTCCAGCATGACGTTGAACCGGTAGCTGCCGTAGCTGTTGGCGGCGCTCAGCAGGTCGGTAATAGCGCTGGGCAGGCCCAGCTGGCCGATGTCGATGCCGGCCACAGTGGTATCGGTGGTGACGCCCACCTCTTCCACGCCGTCCACGGCCATGACAGCCTCGACGACCTGTCCGGCCACACCGTAGGATTCCTCTTTGGTCAGGCCGTCGTCGGTGGAGAGGGCGATGGTGGCCTCATTGCTGGAAATTTCGGGCAGAAGGACGACGCCCATGGAGAAGACCTTCCAGCCGCAGAAGGCCAGCAGCACGACAGCGGCCAGCAGCGGCAGAGCGCGGTGCTTCAGGCACCACTCGAGGCTGTGGGCATACTTATCCTGGATCTTTTCAAACCAGACCAGACGCTTCGGCTCAGCCTTTTTCAGGACAGTGGAAGCAGCGGCAGGCACGACGGTGATGGCCACGATGAGAGAGGCCATCAGGCAGTAGCCGATGCACATGGACATGGGCTGCAGCAGGCTGCGCACCGTGCCGGAGGCGAACACCACCGGCAGGAAGACGCAGACCGAGGTGAGGGTAGAGGCCACCACCGACATGCCCACCTGACGAGCACCCTGCACGGCGGCGCGGGCCGCCGGTACGCCCCGGCCCCGCAGACGGTAGATGTTCTCGATGACGACCACCGAGTTATCCACCAGCATACCGACACCCAGCGACAGGCCCGCCAGCGTCATGATGTTCATGTCGAGGCCGGTGAAGTACATCAGAACGACGGCGAACAGGACGGACAGCGGGATGCTGACGCCGACCACGAGGGTTGGCTTGATGTCCTTCAGGAAGATGGCCAGCACGATGATGGCCAGCGCAGCGCCCACCAGCATACTGCTGATGATGCTGTTGACGATGATGGTGATGTAGTTGCCCTGGTTGGACAGGACGACGACGTGAAGGTCAGAATACTGAGCCTGCAGCTCCTTGAAGGCATTCAGGCAGCCGTCCGAGACGCTGCTGGCGCTGGAATTGGCGTTGCGGAAAATTTTCAGCACCACGGCCCGCTCCCCGTTCAGGCGGGTGTAGCTGGCCTCGGCGTTGTCGATGACGGCCACGTCGGCCACATCGGAGAGGCGGACATCGCCGAAGCCATCGACGTGGAGCAGAAGTGCGCCCTCGATGTCCGAAACGCTGTCGTACTCTTCGCCGACCTTCAGCAGCCAGGACTCGCCGCTCTTATCGGCGACGTAGCCGGCAGGCATCGAGAAGTTCTGGGCGTAGATGAGCTGGGCGAGGGTCTTGATGTCCAGCTGCTTGGCCACATCGGCGCTGGCAAGGGCCTTTTCCTTGGTCTCCTCGTAGAGCTGCTTGGCGTCTTCCAGCTGGTTTTCGTAGTCCTTCAGCTTCTCCCGGGCCTCGGTGAACTGCATATAGGCGCTGAGCTGCTGGCTGGAATAGCTGCCCAGAGCGACGGAGAACTGGTTCATCAGGCCGGGGACATTGTCCATGGCTTTGATGACCTCGTCCAGAGTCTTATAAATGGTGCTCAGGCTGTTGGAGACTTCCAGCTCGTCGGCAAGGTCGGAGACGGTGCCGTCGCTGGTTCCCAGACGGCCCTGCAGCTCCTGCAGAGCGGCGGTGAGCTTATCGGTGATGTCGCGCAGCTCGCCGACGATCTCGATGAGGGAGTCGATGTCCCGCATACCGGTCTGGTTGAACTGGTCCACGACCCGCTGCAGGCCGTCGCGGACGTCGATGAGGGCCTGCTGGATCTCCGGCTCATTGACCACGCCGATGAGCTGGTTGATGCTGCTCAGCAAAGCCTGCGCCTGGTCGCGCACGACGGTGACGGCGTCGGCCACCTCCGTACCCATCTGGGCCATGACCGTATCGGAGACCGTGTCACCAAAGTTTTTCAGCTGTTTTTCGTACTCGGCACGGCCTGCGGCGATCTGGGCCTCGGCGTCATCGAGCTGGGCGCGGGCGTCGGCCAGCTGGGTGTCGATGAGCTCCAGCAGGCGGGCGTTCACTTCGTCTATCTTATCCTGATTCAGCTGCACCTGCACCATCTTTTCGATGAGGCCGTTGGCCGACACACTGGAAACGCCGCTGGTGCGGCCCACATAAGGCACGAGGGTGTTATCCACAAAATCCGACAGATCGTAGACGTCGCTGCCCTCCCGGCTGACAGCCACCGTCATAAAGGCGTTCATGTTCAGGCTGTACTCGATGATGGAGGGGGTCAGACAGGTGCCGGGCAGACTGGACGCGGTCTGGTCCACCTTGTTGGAGGTCTTGACCATCGCGCTGTTCATGTCGGTGCCTTCGGCGAATTTCATGAGCAGAAGGCTGTAGTTTTCTGCCGAGGTCGCCGTGATGCTCTCGACGCCGGACACTGTACCCAGCGCGTTCTCCATCACATCGGAGACTTCTGACTCCACACGCTCCGGGCTGGCACCGGGGTAGACGGTGACCACCATGAGGTATGGCGTGCTGATATCGGGCAGAAGGTTCGTCTGCATGTTCGTGATGGACACGGAGCCCAGCAGCAGGACCATGATGACCGCAACAAGGATGGTGAACGGCTTTTTGACACTGAATTTTTCCATGATTTCCTATCTATTTCTTTTTTATACCGCCGCGCGGCAAGAGGTACGCCGCAACCACGGCAGCACACTCCGAACGCTTCTTATCGTTCCTATTATACACGAGGGAATCTTCCTTGCAATAGTCCTGAGGTTAATATTTAACAAAACTTTCCTTAAGCCACCTTAGTTTAGGAAATCAATGGGAATATCCCGTCTACTTTCTTGCCATATTTCGTGGAAATACGGGCCGGATTATGCTATACTAGAATGCAGAATGGAATTTTATCGCAATTTCAGGCACAGCGCCTATCCAGACTGCATAAGGCCCATGTTCCGGGCTTATATACGTTCGATACGGCCCCAAAGAGGAATGCTATGAAGAAAGTTATATCCGTCCGTTTCAAGGACAACGGCAAGACCTATTATTTTGATCCCGCAGACACCCCCATCAAGACCGGCGACTATGTTATCGTCGAGACGGCCCGGGGCGTGGAATGCGGCGAAGTGGTGCAGGGCGTGAAGGAGATCGCCGACTCCGCTGTCCCCAAGGCCCTCAAGCCCATCACCCGGATGGCCGACAGCGTGGACGTTCGCCGGATGCGCCAGAACCGTGAGGATGAAAAGCGCGCCTACCACACCTGCCAGGAGTGCATCGCCCGCCACGGGCTGGAAATGAAGCTGGTGGAGGCCGAATACACCCTCGACCGCTCCAAGATCATGTTCTATTTCACCGCCGACGGCCGCGTGGACTTCCGTGAGCTGGTCAAGGATCTGGCCGGCATCTTCCACACCCGCATCGAGCTGCGCCAGATCGGCGTGCGCGACGAGAGCAAGATGATAGGCGGTCTGGGCATCTGCGGCCAGCCCTTCTGCTGCAGCCGCTTTCTGAAAGACTTTCAGCCCGTCTCCATCAAGATGGCAAAAGAGCAGGGTCTTTCCCTCAACCCGACCAAGATCAGTGGTGCCTGCGGCCGCCTGATGTGCTGCCTGGCCTACGAGGAGAGCGCCTACGAGTACCTGAACAGCATCATGCCCATGGTGGGCAGCACCGTCCGCACGCCGGACGGCCTCGGCACCGTACTCGAGGTCAACCCCATCTCCGGCTATCTGCGGGTGCGCTGCGGCACCGAGGCCTTCGCGCCCCGGTACTATAAGGTGAGCGTCTGCGAGTATATCTCCGGCGGCAAGCGCGCACCCCGCCGCCCCGACCCGGACGACGATTATTCCGGCGTGCGCAATCCCGCCCCGGTGGTGGCTTCGGCCAACGCCGACGGCACCTCGTCCTGCCCCGGCTGCGGCAGAAAAGATAAAAAATAAGAGGCTGGAAATGGCGGGGTCTTTGAGCGGTTAGTCTGTTAAAACTAACTTTGCTTCGTGATTTTCGCCAAAAAACCTCTTCAAATTTCTCCAAAAGTTAGCCTGTGCTTTTGTGCAACCCACCAAAAAACGAAAAATTGCTTTTGGGCGGGTACGGTTAGTCTTGCCTTTTTGAAACGGCTTTGTTAAAATGCAGTCAAGGATACGATTTCCGAGGGGTCTGCCAGAGCCGTGCAGGGGCAGATTTCTTCATAAATACTGAGCACGGGGAGATAAAGGAGAGTTCTATTATGGCACACAAGGTTTCTGACGCATGTGTTGGCTGCGGCGCTTGCGAGGGCGCTTGCCCCGTTGGTGCAGTCGCTGTTGAGAACGGCGTTGCAGTTGTGAACGCAGACGCTTGCATCGATTGCGGCGCTTGCGAGGGCGCTTGCCCCACCGGTGCTATCACCGCTGAATAATTTTTAGCAGATAGCGCGCGAATAACGCATCAAAAGCAGCAGACCTGCCAGGCGGGTCTGCTGCTTTTCTTTCTTGCATAATTTTTTCATCTTTCGGGACACAATATTTTGTCGGAGGATTTCGGCTGGGCGTATGGAACATTCTACCGAGATTTTGTATAATAAAACAGAAGTATACTGCTCCGCCGTCCACCGGTTCGGCTCGGACGCGCTTTTGCTGGCCCGCTTCTGCGAGCCGCGGCGCAGCCAGAAGGCGGCAGACCTGTGCTCCGGCTGCGGCATCGTGAGCCTTGAGTGGCACGACCGGGGCCATCGCGGCCCCTGCGCCGCCGTGGAATTGCAGCCCGAGGCCAGTGCGCTCTTACAGGAGGCTGTGGCCGCGCAGGGCATCGAGCACATCACCCCTTATCTCACCGACCTGCGCACCTTCCGGGAAGGGGAGGGCCAGTTCGATGTCTGCGCCTGCAACCCGCCCTACTTTACCGCCGGGCCGCAGAGCACCGACGCGGGCCGTGCCACGGCCCGCCACGAGACGGACTGCACCCTCGAGGATGTCTGCGCCTGTGGTTTCCGCCTGCTGAAGGACGGCGGAAAGCTTTCCCTCTGCCATCGGCCCGAGCGCCTGGCCGAGGTGCTGGCTGTGCTGCGGGCGCACCGCCTCGAGCCGAAGCGTCTGGCCTTTGTGAAGAATAAGCCTGACGCCACGCCGTGGCTTTTTCTTGTGGAAGCCCAGAAAAACCGCCGCACCGGCCTGCGCATCGAACCGGATGTGCTCATCACCGCCGGGGCGGCGATGTACGGAGAAGTAAAATAACAACATCAGGGAGGTCAATCATGGCCGGTATTCTTTATATCGTGGCAACCCCCATCGGCAATCTGGACGACATGCCGCCCCGCGTGGCCGCCACCTTCGGCGCGGCGGACTTCGTGGCCGCCGAGGACACCCGCGTGACCATGCGGCTGCTGAACTATCTGGGCCTGAAAAAGCCGATGGTCAGCTACTACGAGCACGCATTGCAGAAGGGCGAGGGCATCCTGCGCCGGATTGAGGCGGGCGAGAACTGCGCCCTCTGCTCTGACGCCGGAATGCCCTGCGTCTCTGACCCGGGCGAGGTCATCGTGCGGGACGCGCTGGCCCGGGGCATCAAAGTCGTGCCTGTCCCGGCGGCGTCCGCCTGCGTGACGGCGCTGGCCGTCTCGGGCCAGGACACCTCCCGCTGGGTGTTCGAGGGCTTCCTGCCTGTGAACCGGAAGCAGAAAAAAGAGCGTCTTGCTGAGCTTCTGGGTGAAAAGCGGACCGTCATCTTCTACGAAGCGCCCCACAAGCTGCGCACGACGCTGGACGACCTCGTGAACGCCTTCGGCCCGGAGCGGAGCATCACCCTCTGCCGTGAGCTGACCAAGCTCCACGAAGAGATCTGGAAGACCACCCTCGGGGAGGCACAGGCCCACTACGCCGCCAACGAGCCGAGGGGCGAGTATGTTCTGGTCATGGCTGGTGCACCGGCTTCCACAGAGCCGGAGGCAGAAATGACCCTCGAACAGGCCGCACAGCGCGCCCTCGAGCTGACCGGACAGGGCTTCGGCCCCACTGCCGCCGCCAAGGCCGTAGCCCAGGGGACGCCCTACTCCAAGAGCGAAGTATATAAGGCACTGCTGACCATCCAGCAGCGCGACCCGGAATAAAATTTGAGGAGGATCCTTTTCCCGTGACGAAACTTCTGATTTTGAGCGACAGCCACAACAGCCGTCTGGCCATCGAAAACATTCTGGCCGCCGAGGCGGACAGCATCGACGCGCTCATCTTTCTGGGCGACGGCCTGCGCGACCTCGAGCAGGCGCTCACCTTTTATCCCTCTCTGCGGGCCTATGCGGTAGCCGGAAACTGCGATTTCGGTGCGCTGGAGCCGCTGGACGGGCTTGCCGCCTTTGACGGGGTGGTCGTCTTCTACACCCACGGCCATATGTACGGGGTGAAATACGACCTCGACACGCTGGCTGACGCAGCCGCAGCCCGGGGCGCGAACGTCGCTCTCTTCGGTCACACCCACATCCCGGTGGCAGAAGAGCGGGGCGGGGTGTTCCTGTTCAACCCCGGCTCCTGCGGCCGGTGCTATACCGGCCCCAACACCTACGGCATCCTGACCCTTGCCGACGGCAAGGTGGTCAGCCACGAGCACAAAGAGGTACCCAAAGCATGAGCATCAACGAGGTGCGCTGGCTGTCCGAGTGCGGCAGCACCAACGCTTACGCGAAAGAGCATTTTGAAGAGTTCGGCCCGGTGGGCGCGGTATACACCACCAATCAGACCGCAGGCCGGGGCCGTCTTGGCCGCAGCTGGGTGAACGCCGAGGGCTGCGCCCTCTATTATACGGCGGTCATCCGGGAGCCGCTGGCCCAGCCTGCCACCCTGCCGCTGCTGGCAAGCCTTGCCGTCCGCGATCAGCTGGCCCAGCGCTACGGCGTGGACTGCCGGATAAAATGGCCCAACGACCTGCTGCTGAACGGCAAGAAGGTCGTGGGCATCCTCTGCGAGAGCGTCAGCTACGGCTACCAGATGCAGGGCCGGGGCATCGTCTGCGGCATCGGCATCAATCTGGCACAGCCCCAGAGCTATTTCGACGCCGCAAACCTGCCCAACGGCACCTCCCTCGAGCTGCAGGGCGCGAAAGTGGACCTTGCCGCCGACCCCCAGTGGCTGGCCGAGGCGCTGACGGACTTCGGCTTTGACCGTCCGCTCTACACCTTCGCGCGGGAGGGCTTCGCCCCCTTCCGGGACGAGTACAAGGCGGCCTGCGTCAACCTGGGCCGCCACGTCACCTTCGATTTGCCGGGCGGCGGCACAGGCAGCGGCACAGCCATCGATGTGGACGCCGACGGCCAGCTCATCGTCCGCACCGACAGCGGCGAGGAGAAGGTCTTCACCGGCGAAGTCTCCGTCCACGGCATCTACGGGGCCGTATAAATTTTCCAGCATTCCAGCGCCTCTGCGGGCCATCCGGCCCCGGGGGCGCTTTTCTTTTCTCCCTGCGAAGTTTGTGGAAAACCCGGTTTTTCCCACGGTTTTCCACACATGGTTTTTGCCGGGCAGCGTTTGTGGAAAACTCCTGCGCCAAAAATTCCAGAGGGGAGAGGCGCTTTTGCCCCCAGCGCGAAACGCCGCAGAAAATAAATTTTTGGCCTCGACTTTCTTTTCAAAAAAAGGCTCTGCGACCCCTTTTCTCCCCAGATTTTCCCTCTTTTCCCGTTTTAGAATACATCGTGTATAACCCAAAGCTCAATTTTCTGTGGAAAACTCGGTGGAAAAAGTGGAAAACACTGTGGGAAACCCCACTTCTTTTTCACAAAATCGGTGGAAAACCCAGTGGAAAAAGTTAAAAAATCATTCCAGCTGGGATACTCTTCCGATAACGCCCCAAAAATGGAATCCCGCACTTCCCACGGATTTTCTTGAATGGGCCGGGCAAACATGATACAATGAAAGACAGAAAACGGCCCCGGACATGGGCCGCAAAAATTTCTTTTCACGGAGGCGTCTGCCTATGAACTGGATCTCCCGCCTTGAGCGGAAATACGGCCGCTTTTGCATCCCCAACCTCATCTCCATCATCGTAGGCGGACAGATTTTAGTCTACGCCATCGAGCTGTTCGTCAACCAATTCATCTCAGTCTATCTCGGCCTGAGCCAGAGCCTGCTGCTGATGGGGCAGGTGTGGCGGCTCATCACCTTCGTCTTTATCCCGTTTTCGGGGGGCGGGCCGCTGAGCGTCATCCTCGGCATCTACTTCACATGGTTCATCGGCACAGCGCTGGAACAGGAGTGGGGCGATTTCCGCTTCAACCTCTACTTCCTGCTGGGGATGATCGGCACCGCGCTAGGCTGTCTCGTCACCGGCATCCCCGCCGACACCTACTGCCTGTCGCTGTCGCTGCTGCTGGCTTTCGCCATGCTCTACCCCGAGGTGCAGGTGCTGCTGTTCTTCGTCATCCCGGTAAGGGTGAAGTATTTCGGTCTCTTCGCCGCTGCCATGTGGCTGTTCAGCTTCCTGACTGCCGGGTGGCTGTATAAGGTGAGCTATCTGCTGAGTATGCTGGGGTTTGTGCTCTTCTTCGGGCCGCAGGCCCTGCGCAGCGTCCGGGCGTGGATACGCCGGGAGCAGTGGAAGCGGAAGAACCGGAGGTGAGCCGCAGATGATGATAGACCGCCTTGCGGGCAATGCGGCCCTGAAAGACAGCGTCCGCCTGATGCTGGGCAGCCGCCGTCTGACCCACAGCGTGTTATTGGTGGGCGAGACGGGCCTGGGCGCGGGCTACGCGGCCCGGTGCGTGGCGGCAGACTATCTTTACCCGGCAGGCGGCGCACCTGCTGAGGCCCTTCTGCGGGGCGAATGCTGCCGTGCCGTGGGCAAAGCCGGTGACCGCGACAGCGGCCGCATCGAGACCGGCGTGGTGCGGGAGGCCATCTCCGTCACCGGCATGGGCTCGGGCGGGCGGTATCTCGTCAGTCAGGTCAAGGCCATGCGCGCCGAAATTTTCAATACCAGCCTCTCCGCCGAGGGCCGCGCCGTCCTGCTCTACCATGTGGAGCGGATGAACGAGGAATCCGCCAACGCCCTGCTGAAGGTGATGGAGGAGCCGCCGGAAGGCGTGCTCTTCCTGCTGACGGCAGATTCGCTGGCCGGTGTGCTGCCCACCATCCGCAGCCGCTGCATCAGCTTCGCCGTGGCCCCGGTCAGCCCCGAGGAATGCGCCCAGTGGTGCATCGGGCAGGGCGTGGACAAAAAGCAGGCCCGGCTCTACAGTGAGCTGTTCGACGGTCACATCGGCACCGTGCTTGCCGCCGCCCGGGACGACGCCCGCCGGGAACAGGTGGAAAAGGCCCTGACTCTGGCCAAGGCCGCTGCGGCTCACGACAGCTATGCCGCCGCCGTCCTGCTGGCCGGGTACGAAAAGGACAAGGCCGCAGCAGCGGCCCTGCTGGGCGATTTCCGGGCCGTGGCCGCCGCCGGGCTCCGGGGGTGCGCCAGCACCCCTCTGACGGGTGACGCTGCCCGCCGCGCCCTCTCGCTGGCCGATGCGGCCATTCAGCGGCTTGCCGCACAGGTGAACCCCAAGATCACACTTTCCGTTCTTGCAGCGAAGCTTGGATAAAGCAAAAGCTCCCTTCCGGGAGCTTTTGCGATTGCTATTTGATTCGATTATCTTCTGCGGGACCGACTCCGCCGCCGCAGGTTCAGCGAACCGCCGCCGGCCACCATCGTCAGGAAGCCCAGCACGATGAGGATGCCGATGAGCGCGGCCATGAGAAGAAGGGTCGTTTTGGCGTCGGTGCGAAAGTCAGACACATATTCTTTGTGGGTCACAAGGTCCACCGTTCCCATCTCGTAGCCGTCGAGGTAGACGGTGGCCGTACCCAGCACAGCGCCCTCCTTGACGGTGGCCGAAGTGCTCTCCGGCACCGAGAACTCGAAGGTCACTTCATCGTCGGCGTGGCCGTAGCCGCTGAGGCCGCTGGCGGCGTAGAGCTCCACGGCTTCCTCCGTGCGGCACTTGGTCAGCGGGACGGTGGTGAGCACCGTCTCCGTGTCCACCAGCTGACGGTCAGAAAAGCTGGAGAAAGCCCAGTCCAGGATCTCCGCACACTCGCGGTAGATGTTGTTCATATCACTGCCCAGCACCACGAGGCCGTAGGTGTGGCCGTCCTGCTGGGCAAAGGTGACGAAGCACCGGCCTGCGAGGGTGGTGAAGCCGGTCTTCATGCCCCGGACATAGTCGCGGTGATAGGCATACTCCGGGTCCAGCATGAGGTTGGTGGCCTTGATGGTCCGCTCGTTCTGGTGCAGGTTCGTGGCGGGCAGCGTATAGGTGAGGGTGTTCGCGGCCTGCATATAGGTCTCGTTGGCGTAGCAGGCAGCGGCAATTTTTGCAAGGTCCTCTGCCGTGGAGACGTTGCCGTAGTCGTACAGGCCGTGGACGCAGGAGAAGGTGGTATCCGTGCAGCCCAGCTCCTTGGCGCGGGCGTTCATCTGGGCCACGAAGGCCGTCAGGTCGCCGCCCGAGACGTCGCTGGCGATGACGCTGGCCGCGTCGTTGGCACTGGCCACCAGCAGACCGTAGAGCAGGTCGATGCGGCGCACCGTCTCGCCGATGCGGAGGTTCATGGTGGAGCCGTTGGCGTTCTGGATGTCCTTGAACTCCTGGGTCAGGCTGGTGGGGATGGTGATCTCAGCGTTCATGTCCTTGCCGCTCTCGAGGAAGAGCAGAGCCGTCATCATCTTGGTGAGGCTGGCGATGTAGCGCTGCTGGTCAGAGTTCTGCCTGAGGATGGGCTTGCCGGTATCCAGATTGAAGAGATAGACCGATTCGGTGTCGCTGGCCGTCTGGATGGGCATTTGATAAGCGGCAGACCCGGGCAGGGCGGCACAGACCATCAGCACCAGCGTGAGCAGCAGCGCCGTGCTCCGGCGCAGGAAGATGGATCGATTCATAGGCTTGTCCTCCTTAACATTCAACATCAGCCAAACACTTTGTGCCAGAATGCACTCAGCCCGTGCTTCTCGGGTTCAGCTTCGGGCTTTGCCGGGCGGGTGCAGTTCGGGCTGGTAAAGGCCCAGTCGAACAGCTCTGCCGCCTCCCGGAAGATATTCTGGGAGTTCGAGCCCAGAATGACCAGCCCATACGTATGGCCGTCCTGCCGGGCAAAGGTGACGAAGCACCGCCCGGCCTGGGTGGTGAAGCCGGTCTTCATGCCGTGGGCATCGCTGCGGTAATAGCCGCTGCCGGGCTGCAAAAGCTTGTTGGTTGTCGTGACCGTCCGGGCCGGATGCACGTTGGTGGCGGGCAGTTCATAGGACACCGTGTCCGCTATCTGGCGGTAGGTCGGGTTCGCATAGCAGGCCAGCGCGATCTTCGCCATATCGCGGGCCGTGGAGTAGTTGCCGCCGTCGTAGAGGCCGTGGGGGCAGGTGAAATGGGTGGCCGTACAGCCCAGCTGACTGGCCCGGACGTTCATCTGAGCCGCGAAGGCGGCCAGACTGCCGGAGGTATCGACCGCCAGTACGCTGGCCGCGTCGTTGGCGCTGGGCAGGAGCATGGCGTACATCATATCGATGCGGCGCACCGTCTCTCCGGCCTGCAGGCCGATGGTGTGGCCCCGGTTGGCCCGGATGGACTGAAGTTCCGGCGTGAGGCTGGCCGGGATGGTGATACCGGCATTGAGGTCAGTGCCGCTTTCCAGCACGAGAAGGGCCGTCATCATCTTGGTCAGGCTGGCGACGCAGCGGGGAAGTCGGGGTTCTGCTCCACGAGAGCTTCGCCGGTGTCGGCATCGAAGAGGTAGATGGATTCCTGCGGGTAGGCGGCCTGAATGGGCATCGCGTAGACGGCGAAACCGGACAGCGCCGCTGCGGTCATGAATGCAGCGGTCAGGACCAGAGCCAGAAGCCGCCGCGCAACGGGATGAAACTGCATAAATTGATACTCCTTCGGAAGCCTGGGGGCTTCCTTGCTCCGACAATAAGAGCTATAATAAAGAATACCATAAATAAAGCAAAAGAGAAAGGTGGTTTTTCAACAATGATGCTCTCCTTTGGTGGAAAAATGCCCCGGGATGAGGGCGCTGTCTTTGTGGCGGCGAATGCGACGGTACTGGGCGACGTGACGCTGGGCAGGGGCGTGAACATCTGGTACGGGGCTGTACTGCGGGCCGACGAGGGCGCGCTGATCCTGGGCGAAAACAGCAATGTGCAGGACAACGCCGTGCTCCACTGCGACCCCGGCGGGCAGGTCATTCTGGGCAAAAACGTCACGGTAGGCCACAGCGCCCTCGTCCACGGCTGCACGGTGGGGGACAACAGCCTCATCGGGATGCATGCTACCATCCTCAATCACGCTGTCGTGGGCAAAAACTGCATCATCGGGGCCGGGGCGCTGGTGCCTGAAGGAATGGTCATCCCCGACAACTCGGTGGCGGTAGGCGTGCCTGCCCGGGTCATCAAGACCATCCGGGACGACCAGCTGGCCCACAACATCGAGAATGCCGAAGCCTATGTGGAGATGGGCCGTCAGCACGCGGCGCTCGTCAGCCCCTGAAATATACTTCATCAGGCGTACTTGTCTTTGCATCGTTCTGCGCTATTATTAGTTTAGGAATCCCTAGTTCCATTCCGCAAATATTTATTGGAGGTAGCTATTATGAGTATTGAGATCTCTCGCCGCAATTTTCTGAAAACCGCCGCTGCTTCGCTTATTTTAGCGGGGGGGGGTATTGACCGGCTGTGACAGCAGCAAGGACAATGACACCAAAAACCCCCAGTTCGTAAAGCACGGGAAAGATGATGCTTTTACTTTCAATGACGGCACGAAGGTTGTTTTCTATAATATTAAAAGCCGTGCAAAGAGTGTAGAGGGAAAGTCTCCCTATCATGCAATCACTTTCACATTTACTGCGCCAGCCAAGGCAACCGCTACTCTTTCTCCTCTCAATTTTTCTGCTTATGTGACTGCACCGATGACTTGTATCGGCATAAGTAGAAGTGACAGAAAGCCATCTGATTGCAACCCCACTTCCACGATTACAACCAGTACTACGATTCAAGCCACTAAATTCCTACATATTCTCGCCAAGTTCAACTATGTGGAAGGAACGCCCACTTTCAAGATCACATACAACGGTCAGTGCATCAAGTTCAAAGCAAATGCAGACAGCGACAAAGCCGATAAGCCCTATCTGTCTACCGGCATCTACACTGATATTTTTTGATCTCCGTAATTGTAGTCTTCCGGCTGTGTAGCTGAATCGCAGCGCCTTCCTCGCTGAAAATTAAGCACCCGTTTCCCAAAAATTTCACAGCCCGATTAACAAATCTTTCACAGGAAAGACATGATTTCAGCCCTTAATTCGGGTATACTATAGCTCACAAGGGTGCGGGGCCGCAACCGCCCCTTGCACATGATTCCTCCTCACACCAAAGCAATACCCCAAACAGCAAGGCCCCCTCTGGCGTCGCCGCAAGCGCCAGACGGGGGCCTTGTTGTATCTGGGAAACAGAACGCCCCCGCTCAGCACTTCCTGAGCGAGGGCGTTTTTGCATATTTACATCATGCCGCGGAAGACAGCCTGTGCGATCTGGAAGTAGAGGATCAAGCTGCAGGCGTCCACGATGGTGGTGATGAAGGGGGTCGCCATGATGGCCGGGTCGGCGCCCAGCTTCTTGGCGGCCAGGGGCAGCATGCCACCCACCAGCTTTGCGAGGATGACGCTGAAGAACAGCGACACGCTGACGACCACTGCGTAGCCGATGACATTGTCATACTGGCCGGCGTAGAGGTAGGTGTACATCAGGTAGATGCGCAGACCGTTGACGAGGCCCAGCACAGCGCCGACGATGGCGGAGACCCGCAGCTCCTTGCCCAGAACTTTGAGGAAGTCGCTGGGCTCCACCTCGCCCAGAGCGAGGCCGCGGACCATCAGGGTGCTGATCTGGTTGCCGCAGTTGCCGGCGGTATCCATCAGCATGGGCATGAAGGAGACCAGCAGGGGCAGGCTGACGAAAGCCTCTTCGTAGTGGGTCGTGACCATGCCGGTGAAGGTAGCAGAGAGCATCAGGATGAGCAGCCAGGGGATACGCTGCTTGGCGTGGGTCCAGACGCTGGTGCCGAAGTAGGTGGTGGCATCGTCGTCGGGCAGAATAGCTGCCATCTTCTGCATATCCTCGGTGCTCTCATCGGTCAGGACGTCGATGGCGTCGTCGATGGTGATGATACCGACGAACATGCCCTCGTTATCCAGAACGGGCATCGCGGTGAAGTCGTAGCGCTGCATCTCGCGGGCCACGAACTCCTGGTCATCCGTGACCTTCACGGTGACGACATTGTCGTCCATGATGTCCACGATGGGGGTAGAGGGGTCAGACAGCAGCAGACTGCGGGCCGACACGACGCCCAGCAGGCGGTTGCGCTCCACCACATAGCAGGTGTAGACCGTCTCAGCGTTCTCACCCTGCTTACGGATAGCGGCGAAGGCGTCACCGACGGTCATCTCCTGCCGCAGACGGACGTATTCGGGGGTCATCAGGCTGCCGGCAGAGCTCTCGGGGTAGTTCAGCAGCTTGTTCAGGCTCTCACGGGTCTGGCGGGACGACTTTTCCAGCACCCGCTTGACCACGCCTGCGGGCATATCTTCCAGCAGGTCGGCGGCGTCGTCAAGGCTCATATCCTCGATGGCGCTCACCAGCTCGACGTCGGAGAACGCATTCACGAGGTCGTCGCGGGCCTCATCGGACATATAGGCGAATGCTTCCGTTGCAACGTCCTTTTTCAGCAGACGGAACACCACGAGGCGGTTGTTCTCGTCCAGCTCTTCCAGCAGCTCGGCCAGATCGGCGGGCTGCTCTTCCTCGGTCACTTCGCGCAGCTTGACGTACTGCTTTTTGACGAGCAGCTTGAGCAGACGGCTCTTGGTCAGCATCTCGGGGTTGGCCTTGACTTCTTCGTCGTTGGCCTCCTCTTTTTCGGCCTCGCGGACGTCCTGCTTGAGGTCTTCGGTGGCCTGCTCGTTCAGGTCTTCGGCCAGTTTCTGGCGCACCTCATCGGGAATATCCGTGGGCAGCTCCTGCACCGGAAGAGCCTGTTCCTCTTCGCGCTCCGGGGTCTTCTTTTCTTCTTCCATTTGTGTTCCTCCTCTTTTCTGTCTCAGGAGGACACAGCCGCATCAACGCAAAAAGCGCCGCTCCTGCGCCGCAGACCCCGGGCCGCACTGCCCATCTGCACGCACAAAGCTGCGCCTCTTTTGTACGGCAGCCGGACAGCGGATACTCCGCTGTTCAGCGTACAAAAAAGGCGAACGCAGCACCTTTCGCGGTCATTCCGGCCGCATCATTCCATCGTCTTCGACTATGATCCGGGTCCATTGTCCTGCGTTCACCTCCACAAATTCGTTTTACTAAGTTTCTTAGCCTACAGGTTTATTATATCTCCACTCAAATGCCCGGTCAACCCTGTAAGGCGTCCATTTCCGGAATATTGACGCAGAAAAACGCACAGCGCCCTCTCCGGTGCTTGCGGCTTCACCGGAAAGGGCGCTGTGTTTGGATATTGCTTTGGTGTGAGGAGGAATCATGTACAAGGAATCGGTTGCGGCCCCGAATCCTCATGGCTGTAGTATAGCAGATTCCGCACCGGATTTCATGAAAAACCTATGAAGAAAGTGTAAAAGACACAAAAATACGCCCCGGACACTGTTTCCAGTGAGCGGGGCGCTAAAAACGGGATCCGTTTTTGACTGCGGCAAGATCCCTGCAAGCAGGTCTTATGCAGCAGGCGGGGCAAGGTATCTGCGAACAGACCTTATGCTCCTGACACACGCGAAGTATGCTTTCAAGGACCCTCGCGGGCGCTTTGGTATTTCAGGCTCTGCCCGCCCCGACGCGTTCGGAGGCGGGCAGAGAGTTGAAATCAGTTTGGAGTACAAAGCTCCAGTCTCTGCGTAGAAATAAGCCTGTTATTTCTTCTCTGGCCGGGGCCACAGTTTCGTACTGCTGCGTTGCGCAGTAATCGCCAGCACGGAGCAGCCGCCCTTTCGGGACTAAGGTGCCGCTGCGGCAAAATTCCAGCCAGAGTCAAAAGAACTTTGGTTTACTTGTACAGCTCGACCAGGCGGGTCAGATGCTCGTAACGGTCGTTTGCGACCTGCTCGTTGCGAGCGAACAGCTGCTTTGCACGATCCGGGAATGCACGAGTCAGGCGGCTGTAACGGGTCTCGTTTGCCAGCAGTGCCTGATACTTCTCGGCATCCACAGCCTTGGAGGTCAGGGTGAAGGGGTTCTTGCCCTGAGCCTTGTTGGCCGGATTGAAGGTGAACAGGTTCCAGTAACCAGCCTCAACTGCCTTCTTCATCTCGTTCTGGCAGTTGGTCATGCCGCCCTTAACACCGTGCAGCTCGCAGGGAGCGTAGCCGATGATGAGGGAGGGGCCGGGATATGCCTCAGCCTCTGCGATAGCCTTGACAGCCTGGTTCATGTTAGCGCCCAGAGCGATCTGAGCAACATAGATGTAACCGTAGGTCATAGCGATCTCAGACAGGCTCTTCTTGCTGATCTCCTTACCAGCAGCAGCGAACTGGCAGACCTCGCCGATGTTGGAGGCCTTGGATGCCTGTCCGCCGGTGTTGGAGTACATCTCAGTATCGAAGACCATGACGTTGACATCCTCGCCGGAAGCCAGGACGTGGTCCAGACCGCCGAAGCCGATGTCGTATGCCCAGCCGTCACCACCGAAGATCCAGACGGACTTCTTGGCGATGAACTCCTTGCTCTTCAGGATCTCAGCGGACTCGGTGCAGCCAGCGGCAGCAGCCTTCTCCAGCTCAGCGATCAGAGCCTTAGCGGGGGCATCGTTCGCCTTGGTGTTGTTCTTGGTTGCCATGAACTCGTCAAAGGCAGCCTTCAGCTCAGCAGAAGCCTTGTCAGAACCAGCGACCTCAGCGATGCGCTTGATCAGGTTCTCACGGACGGTCTTCTGGCCCAGATACAGGCCCAGGCCGTGCTCTGCGTTATCCTCGAACAGGGAGTTGCACCATGCAGGACCGTGGCCGCTGTCCTTGTTGACAGTGTACGGAGAGATGGAAGCAGTACCGCCCCAGATAGAGGAGCAGCCGGTGGCGTTGGAGATGTACATCTTCTCGCCGAACAGCTGGGTGATCAGACGTGCGTAAGAGGTCTCAGCACAGCCTGCGCAGGAGCCAGAGAACTCCAGCAGCGGCTGGTTGAACTGAGAGCCGATGACGGTGTCGTCTGCGAACTTAGAGGGCTTCTTGGAGATGTTGGCGACGCAGTAGTCGAAGACTGCCTGCTGATCGGCCTGAGACTCCTGAGGAACCATCTGGATAGCCTTGGTGGGGCAGACGGTGACGCACTCGCCGCAGCCCATGCAGTCCAGAGGAGACACAGCCATGACAAACTTGTACTCGTTTGCGGGCTTGTTGTCGCGGCTCTTGGTCTGTGCAGGAGCA
>ENA-OQKV01000346-OQKV01000346.1-human-gut-metagenome-genome-assembly--contig:-NODE-346-length-18472-cov-4.296648_pt1 | contig 18472 bp, 17 predicted proteins | sample MGYA00242655_ERZ504811 | MGnify/ENA primary metagenome ERZ504811 (study PRJEB26092, sample SAMD00036406) | human gut metagenome | host: Homo sapiens | study: EMG produced TPA metagenomics assembly of...
AAACTTCTGATTTTGCTTTCAAAAATGTTGGAAAGGTATTGACTCATACATATATTACGAAAGAAATCTGGGGAAGTGCCTGGGACAATGATGTAGCTTCTTTGCGGGTGTTTATGGCAACGCTCAGAAAGAAGATTGAAGAAAATCCATCTCAGCCGAAATATATCCAGACACATGTGGGGATTGGATATCGTATGTTGCGGGTGGCGCAGTGACAAAGTGAGGTTTTACGGGGCTGTGATGGCAGCCCCGCTTTGTTTTCATCTCTATGAAACATAGAAACGAGTATTACTCTCTAAATTCTAATATTGTAAATATGGGAGTTAAAAATCCAGACGGTAGCATTTGTTATATTATTGGAATCCGAAAAGAAATTAGAAACAAGATTGGAAAACAGCCTGGAGATCAGGTAACTGTAACAGTGAAAGAGGTATAGCGATCCGGACATTCCGCAACTCGTACTTTCAGAGGTGGACTTCATCTCATCTGATCAGGTATAGGTTTACAGATGGGAAGTAGTCTGAGAGAACAGACTACTCCGGCAGCTGGTGAAGAACGAATTGATTCTTGCGGAATTCCAGAATTCCTTCGTCGCGCATTTTTCCAAGTTCTTTCGAGAGGGCACTGCGATCCAGGTTGAGATAATCTGCCAGTTCCTGTCGGTTAAAAGAAATTTGAAAGACCGTGCTTTCGGCTTTGGACGCCTGAGAGGACAGATAGATCAGCAGACGTCCCCGGATGGTCTTTGGGGTTGTGCAGAAAATCCGGTTGGACAGGATGAGATTTTTGTAAATGGAAATTCGAAGGAGATTCTGCATGATCTTGTCCGTCCAGAGAGTATCTTTATAGCGGGGCTGCATCAAAGTCTCCAGATTCAGGAAAAGAAGATTTGATATTCAGCGGCTACTGCATTCACCATCAAAGGCTCCTGACAAAAAAGCGTAGGTTTCTGCAAATACTTGTCCTGCCGAGATGTTGCTCAGCAGACTTTTATTTCCCCAGAGATCTACATTTTCGATATTAACACTTCCCGTCAGAACAATTCCGATTTCTCGGACGGATTCTCCCATTCGAAAAATAAGTTCATTTTTTTCAAAAGACTGCTGACGCATGCAACTGCAGTTTTGCATTTCGTTCCATTCATTTTCTGTAATTCCCTGAAACAGAGGGGTCTGAACTTTTTTCATAAAATCTTCCTTTCTGTGGTTATAACAACCGAAATATTGCCTTGATTGTACTATACTTGAACTACAAAAACAAGGGAGGAATCAAGATGATCAGAAGAATTATTCAGATAGATGAAGAAAAATGCAACGGATGCGGAGTCTGTGCAGCTGCATGTCATGAAGGTGCAATCGGGATGGTCGATGGAAAGGCAAAACTGTTAAGGGATGATTATTGTGACGGTCTGGGTGACTGTCTGCCGCAGTGTCCGACAGGAGCAATCCGTTTTGTGGAGCGGGAGGCTGCCCCATACGATGAGCAGGCAGTGCTGGAAAACCAGAGAAAAAAAGCAGAGCAGTCAACGACAGAATTTTCCGGCTGTCCGGGACAGCGAATGAGACAGCTTCATCCAGAAAGCGGTCATAATACCGAGCAAAAGTGTGCCGCACAGTCGTCACAGCTGGCACAGTGGCCATGCCAGATCAAACTGGTTCCGGTACATGCACCGTATTTTAATGGGGCGAAACTGTTGATTGCTGCAGATTGTACAGCTTATGCATACGCAAATGTACATCAGGAGTTTATGCGTGGAAAAGTAACACTTATTGGATGTCCTAAGCTGGATGAAGGAGATTACAGTGAGAAGCTGACACAGATCATTGCGGAAAATGAGATTCAGAGTGTAACAATTCTTCGTATGGAAGTGCCATGCTGCGGAGGCCTGGAAATGGCGGCAAAGAAAGCACTGCAAAACAGCGGAAAATTTATTCCATGGCAGGTCGTGACAGTTTCGATTGGCGGAAAGATTTTAGATTAGGATTTTATAGAATGAAAAATATCAGTAAATCAGAAGTGGTTGTGTTCGGAAAATGTAATACTTAAGGTTTCAAAGTGGGGGTATCATGTATTGTGATACGCCCCTCTTTCTCAATTATTTTCCTGATTCAGAGTCCATCCATAATCATTGTGGTATATCATCTGCTTCGTCATGCCGCCGTCAATACATATATTTTCCCCAGTGATAAAACCTGCTTTATCGGAACAAAGGTATAGTACCATATTGGCAATATCCAGGGAATTCCCAACGCGGCCGGCAGGGTGTTGAATCACATCTGCACCGTCATATTTTGTGTAAGCGGTATCGATCCAACCGGGAGATATTGAATTTACACGAACTTTCCCGGCAAGACTGACAGCAAGGGAGTGCGTAAGAGCTGCTATACCGCCTTTAGCAGCAGTGTAGCTTTCAGTCTGTGGCTGACTCATACGGTCCCGGGAGGAAGAGATATTTACAATTGCCGCATCAGGAGCAAAGTACGGAAGAAAAAGCTTTGTAAGATAGAATGGCGCTGTTATGCCTACTTTTAAAGCGTAGTTAAATTCTTCATAGGAACATTCCTCGATCCCTTTCATTAGCGGCAGTGCGTTATTGATCAGATAGTCTACCTTGCCATAGTCAGCAATTACTGTTTCCACAAAGCGGTGCAGAACTTCTTTTTCAGCCAAATCGCCGACAAAGTAATCATTTGGCTGTTTGTCGATGATACAGACAAAAGCGTTGTTCTTTTTAAATTCTTCGGCAATACATTTTCCAATACCTTGTGCGCCGCCTGTGATGACAACTACTTTGTTGTGAAACATTGTGCAAAACTCCTTTTTGTTTTTAGCATACTATAGAATGTTATAAAAAGCCACTGAGTTTCTTAAGATTTCGGGGGAATCTGCAAATGTAACAAGGTATACTTTTGGGACGAAGAGGTCAATGCCAGAATATTAACCGCGATAAAAAATGCAGGAAGCAATTCGACGGTTCTTCCAGAAGGCGGAACGTCCGTATCTACTGAGTTCAAAACTTATTTATAATTGTTTATCAAAATATATTATTGCAGAAAGTTCAAGAAGATTACGGGCTCCAATGTAAAATAGACAAAAAATGGTTAGTCGTTGTATGGTGATTGTAGATTGGCTGTCTACGAAAATGGGCAAAATTAAAAGTACTATTATTAAAAGCCAAGTGGAGATACTGGCAATTCTGTATGATTTTAGTTGTATCATTTCCCACCGTTCATCCCCCATATAATTCATCTGTTTCTTAGCTTTAAAAATATATAGGCTGAGTGTTACACCTAATGAAACAATAAGAAAAAATAAAATTATAGTTTGTTCATTCATATTAGTTCTCCTTCCTATATTCAAAAATTTTGTCGATCGAAACCTCAAATATTTCTGCAATTTTAAATGCTAATTCAAGAGAAGGTGTTTCACAATCCCCCTTTTTTCACCCGAATCTTTATACCATCTTTATACGAATCCATTTCAGCTTAATACAGATTTTATTTGCAATGTCCTACAATAGGGAACAGCAAGGAGGAAAAAAATATGATGGATTTAATTGCACTAGGAATTTTAATTATTTGTTTTGGATGTGTAAAATTATTTGCGAATTTTTGTGAATCGCTGATCAATCCAAAAGAAAAATAGGAGGATATAAAGATGATCGTTCTTGGAATTTTAGTTTTATTACTTGCCGGATATCTTGTGTATGCGCTGATACATCCGGAGAAATTGTGAGAAAAGAGAAAGGACAGCAACAGGAGGAAGAGAGATGTTACAGATTATACTCACACTGGCAATTTTCTTGATACTGGTCATTCCGATGGGAAAATATATGTATCACATTGCCACAAAGCAAAAAACATTTGCGGATAAGATGTTCAATCCGATCGACAATTTTTTATATAAAATTTGCGGAATCAAACGAGAAGACATGGGCTGGAAAAAGTACGCGATGTCTTTAGTACTGGCAAATGCAGTAATGGTATTTATCGGTTATTTGATTTTACGATTACAGAATTTGCTGTTTTTAAATCCGAACGGAGCTGATGGAATGGAGGCAAGTCTTTCCTTCAATACGATCATCAGTTTTATGACAAATACAAACCTGCAGCATTATGCAGGAGAAAGCGGTCTTTCTTACGGAAGTCAGTTGTGTGTGATCATTTTTATGATGTTTACCTCAGCTGCCAGCGGTTATGCAGCATGTATGGCATTTTGCCGCGGAGTTTCCGGAAGAAAGATGGGAAACTTTTATGAAGATGTGATCCGCGTAACGACCAGAATCCTGATTCCGTTTTCGTTTGTAATCGGTCTTCTTCTGGTAAGTCAGGGAGTGCCGCAGACATTACAGGCAAATGAAACGATACAGACAATCGAAGGAAAGATGCAGGATCTGGCACTTGGACCGGTAGCCGCACTGGAAGCAATCAAGCATCTGGGAACAAACGGAGGTGGATTCTTCGGTGCAAACTCAGCGACACCGTTTGAGAACCCGACTGTTATTTCTAATATAATAGAAACGATTTCCATGATGATACTTCCGGGCTCTTGCGTTGTAGCATTTGGCCATATGATCCATGACAACAGAAAAGAAAATGCAGCGAGAAAAGCAGTTGCACCAAAACAGTTTGGTAAGCCAATGCTGATGGGAAGACAGGCAGCAGTGATTTTCGGAGCAATGTCCATCCTTTTTGTAGTAGGACTTGTAATCTGCTATTCTGCTGAGATGGCAGGAAATCCGGTGACTCATTCACTGGGACTTGCACAGGCAGGAAATATGGAAGGAAAAGAAACTCGCTTTGGAATCGCGCAGTCTGCAATATTTACAACGGTGACAACATCCTTTACAACAGGAACTGTTAACAACATGCATGATTCACTGACACCGCTTGGCGGTCTTGTTCCAATGCTCCACATGATGCTTAACTGTGTGTTCGGCGGAAAAGGTGTGGGTCTGATGAATATGGTTATGTATGTGATCCTGGCAGTTTTCATCTGTGGCCTGATGGTAGGACGTACACCGGAATATCTGAATAAAAAAATTGAAGGCAGAGAGATGAAGCTGGTGGCGCTTGTGATTTTGATTCATCCACTTTTAATCTTGGATTTTTCTGCATTGGGGTGTGGCAACACAGGCAGGAACAAGCGGCATTACGAACCCGGGATATCACGGACTGAGTCAGGTTCTGTACGAGTTTGCCTCTTCTGCGGCGAACAATGGTTCCGGATTTGAGGGACTGGCCGACAACAGTGTATTCTGGAATATCACGACCGGGCTGGCAATGTTCTTTGGAAGATATTTTTCCATTGTAGCACAGCTTGCAATCGCAGGATCTCTGCTGGCGAAAAAGAAAGTGAACGAATCAATCGGTTCGCTAAAGACAGATAATGTAACTTTTATGATCATTCTTGTATTTATTGTATACATTTTTGCCGCTCTGACCTTTTTCCCGGCGCTGGCACTTGGACCGGTAGCTGAGCATCTGTCCTTATGGCAGTAGAAAATGAGCGGAAAGGAGAATCCAACATGGCTAAGAAAGATAAGACAAAATTTATTACAAAGGATATTTTAAGATCCTCCATTCTGGGCGCATTTCAGAAACTGGATCTGCGCTACATGATAAAAAATCCGGTCATGTTTGTCGTAGAAATCGGATTTCTGTTCACTCTAATCCTGACAGTGTTTCCAACACTGTTTGGCGGAAGTGAAGAATATCGCGTGTACAACGGAGTTGTAACAGTCGTACTGTTTGTGACCGTGTTATTTGCAAACTTTGCAGAGTCCGTTGCAGAAGGAAGAGGAAAGGCACAGGCAGCTTCTTTGAAAAAGACAAAGCAGGATACAAAAGCAAGACTGCTTCTGGCAAATGGAGAAGAGAAAGTGATCAATGCTTCTGAACTGAAAAAAGGAGATATCGTGCTTGTAAAGACCGGAGAGGTGATTCCGAACGATGGAGAGATCATCGAAGGTGTTGCATCTGTAGATGAATCTGCAATTACGGGAGAATCCGCCCCTGTTACAAGAGAGGCGGGAGGAGATTTTTCCTCTGTGACAGGAGGTACGACAGTTGTTTCTGACTGGTTAAAGATTAAAATCGTGGCAGAACCCGGACAGTCTTTCCTGGATAAAATGATTGCACTGGTAGAGGGCGCATCCAGACAGAAATCTCCGAATGAGATCGCGCTGAACACACTGCTGATCGTGCTGACTTTGATTTTTCTGATCGTGATTGTATCTCTGTACCCGTTTGCACAGTATCTTGGAGTACAGATGCCGATTTCCTGGCTGATTGCTCTGATGGTATGTCTCATCCCGACAACGATCGGCGGTCTGCTTTCAGCTATTGGAATCGCGGGAATGGACCGTGTGACCAGATTCAATGTAATTGCCATGTCCGGAAAAGCAGTTGAGGCATGCGGAGATGTGGACACGATGATTCTTGACAAAACAGGAACCATTACATACGGAAACCGCCTGGCAGCAGAATTTTATCCGGTCAAGGGTGTTGCAAAAGAAGATCTGACAGATTATTGTGTGATGTGTTCTTTGATGGATGCCACCCCGGAAGGAAAATCTACAGTAGAACTGGGAAGAAATTTTGGGTGTGCGATCGACGATGGCGCAGCAGACCAGATGGAATTTGTAGAGTTTACTGCACAGTCTAAGATGAGCGGTGTGAATTTAAAAGACGGAACCAGAGTCAGAAAAGGAGCTTCCGAAGCAATCAAGACTTTTGTGAAAGAAGCAGGCGGAATCATCCCGTCGGATCTGGAAGGGATTGTAACAGAAGTTTCAAATCTTGGAGGAACTCCGCTTGTTGTATGTGTAAACAACAAGATTTTAGGTGTGATCTATTTGAAGGATACAGTAAAACCAGGACTGGTGGAGCGTTTTGAAAGACTTCGCGAAATCGGAATCAAGACAATCATGTGTACCGGTGATAATCCGCTGACAGCAGCAACGATTGCGAAGGAAGCAGGAGTTGACGGTTTTATTGCAGAATGTAAACCGGAAGATAAAATTGAGGCGATCAAAAAAGAGCAGGCAGAAGGAAAAGTGGTTGCCATGACAGGTGACGGTACAAACGATGCTCCGGCGCTGGCACAGGCAGATGTTGGTCTGGCAATGAATTCCGGAACACAGGCGGCCAAAGAAGCAGCAAATATGGTGGATCTGGATTCAGACCCGACAAAGATTCTGGAAGTGGTGGAAATCGGAAAACAGCTTTTGATCACCAGAGGATCTTTGACCACATTTAGTATTGCGAATGATATTGCAAAATATTTTGCCATTATCCCGGCCATGTTTACGATGGTACTTCCACAGATGCAGATCTTGAATATCATGCATCTTTCTACGCCGGCAAGTGCGATCCTTTCTGCTTTGATCTTCAATGCGATCATTATACCGGGACTGATCCCGATTGCGATGAAAGGTGTCAAGTACAGACCGATGAAAGCAGAGAAAATGCTGCTTCGTAATATGGGAATCTACGGACTTGGCGGAATTGTTGTACCGTTTGTAGGAATTAAACTGATCGACCTGCTGGTAGCACCGCTGCTTGCAATGATCGGAATGTAGGAGGAAGCAGACTATGAAAGCATTTGGAAAAACAGTAGGAAAAACAGTTGTTTTCTGTCTTGTTATGATGCTGATGTGTTCATTTGTGTATCCGCTGGCATTGACAGGGGTCAGCCAGCTTACAATGAAGGCAAAGGCAGATGGAAGTAAAGTTGACAAAGATGGGAACCTCACAACAGATACCAAAGAGGCGGTAGGTTCTGCGCTGATCGGACAGGATTTTACAGAGGACTGTTATTTTCAGGGAAGAGTTTCCGCTGTAAATTACAATACTTATACAGAAGAGCAGAAAGAAAGCGGAGAATATGCAGGTGTTGCTTCCGGTTCTTATAACTACGCAAATTCCAATCCGGAATTAAAAGAGCGGATGGAGAAAGATCTGGAGCAGTTCTTAAAAGAGCATCCGGGAGTGAAAGCAGAGGATGTTCCGGCAGAGCTTCTGACAGCTTCCGGTTCCGGTCTGGATCCACATATCAGTCCGGAATCTGCAGAGGTTCAGATCCCGACAGTGGCAAAGAATTCCGGACTCTCTGAGGAGGAAGTAAAAAAGATCGTAGAAGAAAATACAGAAAAGAAAACACTGGGTGTATTTGGAGAAGAACGGGTAAATGTACTTGGATGTAATCTGGATATTGCAGCGGCAATGGGAAAATAGGAGGTTGCTTTGACAGAGGAAAACAGACCTGATCCGGGGCTGCTGTTGAAAAAACTACAGTACGAGGAGAAGGAAAAAGAGAAACAGACAAAGGGAAAACTGAAAATTTTTCTTGGATATGCGGCAGGATCCGGTAAGACATACGCCATGCTGGAAGCTGCCCATGAGGCAAAAAAGCATCAGGTGGATGTAGTGGCAGGTTATATCGAACCGCACGCACGTCCGGATACACAGGCAATGGCAGAGGGGCTGGAAGAAATTCCGCCCCTTATGGTCGATTATAAAGGAATCCAGCTTCGTGAGTTTAATCTGGATGCGGCGCTGGAGCGAAAACCAAAGCTGATCCTGGTGGATGAGCTCGCCCATACCAATGTCCGAGGAAGCCGGAATGAAAAGCGCTATCAGGATGTACGGGAGCTGCTTCGCGCAGGGATCAATGTATATACCACGATGAATATCCAGCATCTGGAAAGCCTCAATGATCTGGTAGGGAATATTACGAATATAGAAGTAAAAGAGCGTGTTCCTGACAGTGTGTTTGATCAGGCAGATCAGGTAGAGGTGATAGATATTGAGCCGGAAGACCTGATCGAGCGTATGAAAGAAGGAAAGATCTACGGTCCGGTGCAGGCAGAACGGGCGCTGGAGAATTTTTTCCGAAGAGAAAAGCTGGTGGCACTGCGAGAAATTGCACTTCGAAGAAGTGCGGACCGGGTGAACCGGATTGCGGAGGAAGAGAGAAATATTCTGGGAAATACCGGCTATCATACCGGAGAACATATACTGGCATGTATTTCCGCTGCGCCATCCAGCGCCAAGGTGATCCGTACAGCAGCCAGACTTTCCTATGCTTTTCATGCCCAGTTTACGGCACTTTATGTGGAAACACCTGCCATGCAGGAAGCGGGAGAGAAGACGAAACAAACCTTAAAAAGCCATCTGGAACTGGCAAAGGCGCTGGGAGCAAAAATCGTAACGGTGTATGGTGAGGATGCAGCGTATCAGATTGCGGAATACGCGATCGTGAGCAATGTCTCTAAAGTGGTCATGGGAAGAACAAACCACAGGGGAATCTGGCGCAGGCCTAGGATCGAAGTGATGGAGAAGCTGACCCATATGGCGCCCAATATTGATGTCTATATTATTCCGGATATCCGGAAGGCAACGCATAAAAGAGAGGTGCAGATCCAAAGGCGCAGAAAAACGAGCTGGAAAAACGTGTTTCTGGATCTGGCTGAAATTACAGGAGTGATGGCAGTTGCAACACTTGCAGCTTACGTGCTGTGGCTTTTCAGACTGCCGGAATCCAACATTATCATGATTTATATTCTGGGGATTCTGCTGTCCTCTTATATTGCAAATAAGAAAATTTATGCGCTGTATTCTTCTTTGATCAGTGTGTTTGCATTTAATTTTTTCTTTACGGAACCATATTTCAGTCTGAAGGCATATGACAAAGGATATCCGACTACGTTTGTGATGTTGTTTCTGGTGGGATTGTTCACAGCGACACTGACAAGGAGACTGAAACAGCAGAGCAGAGAAAGTGCCAAAAAGGCATATCGGACGGAGATTCTGCTCGAGAACAGTCAGAAGCTTCGAAGATGTAAATCGAAACAGGAAGTGTGGACTCAGGTGGCCGGGCAGGCAGGAAAGCTTTTAAATCTGTCTCTGATCATTTATCCGATGGAAGGATCTCGGATGTCAGATACGCCGCTTTTGTTTCCAAGAAAAGGGATGGATATGCTGCATCTGAAAACTTGTATCAACCGGCAGGAGCTGGCAGTGGCACAGTGGGTGGCGGCGAATCATCATCGTGCGGGAGCATGTACGCACACACTGCCTGACGCCAAAGCCATGTATCTTCCGATCCAGGATGCAAGAGACGTCAAAGGTGTGATGGGAATCCTTCTGGAGGAAAGGCGGCCGATCCAGGAGTTTGAATACGGACTTTTAATCGCGATGCTCAATGAAACAGGAGTAAAGCTGCAGGATACATTTCTGGAATGAAAAGAGTGACTTACCTCCATAAATGTGATAAAGTTAGAGTGTTGTCAAAAAGACAGCAGAATCTAATGAAAGACAATGGAGTTAGCATATGAACCTGTTAAATATTGAACATATCAGTAAAATATATGGAGAAAAAATAATTTTTGATGACGCGTCTTTTGGAGTGCAGGAGGGAGACAAGATTGGGATCGTTGGGATCAACGGGACCGGCAAGACGACTCTTCTGCGGATGATCGCGGGAACAGAGGTGCCGGATGATGGACAGATCATCCGGCAGAATGGCATGAAGATTGCCCATCTGACTCAGAATCCCGTATTTCCGGAAGGCGCGACTATTTTATCTTATGTGCAGAGTGTGGCAGAAGATATGGAGTGGAGAGTACAGAGCAATCTGAATACACTCGGAATCACAGATCATACAATGAAGATTGAGCATCTTTCCGGCGGACAGAAGAGAAGAGTGGCAATGGCAAAGGTTCTGGCAGAGGACTTTGATCTGCTTCTTCTGGACGAGCCCACCAATCATCTGGATGGAGAAATGATCTCCTGGCTGGAAGGGTATCTGCGGGCATACCGTGGAACGGTCATTATGGTCACACATGACCGCTATTTTCTGGATCAGGTCACAAACCGGATTCTGGAGATCAGCCATGGAAAGATGTACAGCTATGATGCCAATTACACAACGTTCCTGGAACTGAAAGCCCAGAGGGAGGAGATGGAACTGGCATCCGAGCGAAAACGGCAGAGCATCCTGCGTATGGAGCTGGAATGGGCAAAACGAGGATGCCGGGCAAGAACAACGAAGCAGAAAGCACGTCTGGAGCGTCTGGAAAGTCTGAAAAACGGCAGTGCTCCGGTGACAGATGATACGATCACGCTGGATTCGGTAGAAACCCGCATGGGAAAGAAGACGATGGAGCTTCACCATGTCAGTAAATCATATGGGGAAAAGGTACTGGTCAGAGATTTTTCTTATACAGTACTCAAAAATCAAAAGCTTGGAATCATCGGACCAAACGGCTGTGGAAAATCGACCCTGATCAAAATGATGGCGGGGCTGGTTCAGCCGGATTCCGGGACGATTGAAGTGGGAGAGACTGTCAAGATCGGATATTTTGCACAGGAAGAACAGGAGATGGATGACAGCCAGAGAGTCATTGACTATGTCAAAGAGATCGGCGAATATATTGTCACCAGAGATGGCAGAATCAGCGCATCGCAGCTTCTGGAGCGGTTTTTGTTTACTCCGGATATGCAATATGCGCCGATCGGGAAATTGTCGGGAGGAGAGAAAAGAAGACTGTATCTTCTGGGGATTCTGGCACAGAATATCAATCTGCTTCTGATCGATGAAGCGGGAAACTATCTGGATATTCCGACACTGACGATTCTGGAAGATTATCTGAATTCCTTTCAGGGGATTGTGATCACGATTTCCCATGACCGCTACTTTTTGGATAATGTGGTAGATCGGATTTTTGAGTTTGACGGAAACGGACATCTGCAGCAGTATGAGGGCGGATATACGGATTATCTGGAAGCGAAAAAGAAAAGAGCATCGCATGCAGTGCAGCCGGAAGAAAAGCCAGAGATGACAAAGTCCAAAAATACTGCAAAAACATGGAAACAGAACAGTCCGGTAAAATTAAAATTCTCATTTAAAGAAGCACGGGAATACGAGACAATCGATGATGATATTGCATCTCTGGAGGAACAGTTGGAGAAACTGGAGCAGGATATTCTGAAAAATGCAACAAACTCGGTAAAACTTTCCGAACTGGTACAGCAAAAAGAGGAAACACAGGCAGCGTTAGATGAAAAAATGGAACGCTGGGTTTATCTTAGCGACCTGGCAGAAAAGATCGAGAGCCAGAAAAACGGACAGCCTGTTTGAAAAAAGTAAAGAAAAATGGAAAATTGTTGTTTTTTGAAAAACAGGACAATGATAAGCTAATATACGAACAGAAAAAGGTACATGTATTTATGTTGTATTTTATTGACGTAAACCAAGGAAAGGAATATACTAATCCTTGCAGAAGGGAAATTGAAAAATATGGAGGTAAACGATATGAAAAAGCCTGTTTTAGTGATTATGGCAGCAGGAATGGGAAGCAGATATGGAGGGTTGAAACAGATTGACCCGGTAGATGAAGATGGACATATTATCATTGATTTTTCAATTTATGATGCAAAAAGAGCAGGATTTGAAAAAGTTGTCTTCATTATCAGAAGAGAGCACGAAGAAGACTTTAGAAAGAGTATCGGGGACAGAGTCAGCAAGTTCATGGAAGTAGAATATGTATACCAGGAACTGGAGAACCTGCCGGAAGGATTTTCTGTACCGGAAGGAAGAACGAAGCCTTTTGGAACAGGACATGCGATTTTGAGTTGTAAAGATGTAGTGGATGGTCCGTTTGCCGTGATCAATGCAGATGATTACTATGGAGTCAATGCATATAAGATGATCTATGACTATCTTTCATCAGGAGAAGACAATGAGAAGTACCGTTATGCAATGGTTGGATATATGCTGAGTAATACGCTGACAGAGAACGGATATGTTTCCCGTGGAATCTGTGACACAGATGAGAATCAGTGCCTGACAGGTATTACAGAGCGTACACACATCGAGAAGACAAAAGACGGAGCAGCATTTACAGAGGATGATGGCAAGACATGGGTTCCTGTAGCATTGGATACGACAGTTTCCATGAACCTGTTTGGATTTACTGCGAGTATGTTAAAGGAACTGGAGAGCAGATTTTCCGCATTTTTGACAGAGAATCTGGAGAAGAATCCGATGAAATGCGAATACTTTCTTCCGGCAGTCGTAGGCGATCTGATCGGAGAAGGAAAAGCCGAAGTAAAAGTGCTCAAATCAGCAGACAGATGGTATGGAGTTACATATAAAGAAGATAAAGAAACAGTTGTGAATGCAATCCGCAGTATGAAAGAGGAAGGAATCTATCCGAAAAATCTGTGGAAATAAATAATTGCAGGAAAAGCAGAATCAGAAAGGAGTCAGATCATGGCAATTTTAGTAGCAGGCGGAGCCGGATATATCGGCAGCCACACATGTGTGGAACTTTTGGAACGTGGATATGAGGTAGTAGTAGTAGACAATCTTTACAATTCCAGTGAAGTTGCGCTGGAAAGAGTGCAGGAGATCACTGGAAAAACTTTGAAATTTTACAAAGGAGATATTTTAAACAGAGAAGATCTGGAGCCGATCTTTGAAAATGAAGAGATCGAGGCAGTGATCAACTTTGCAGGACTCAAAGCAGTCGGAGAATCTGTAGAAAAGCCTTGGGAATACTATCACAACAACATTACAGGAACATTGATTCTTTGTGATGTGATGAGAAAACACGGATGCAAGAACATGATCTTCAGTTCTTCCGCAACAGTATACGGAGATCCGGCAGAGATCCCGATCACAGAAAAGTGTCCGAAAGGAGAAATCACCAACCCATACGGACGTACAAAAGGAATGTTGGAGCAGATTCTGACAGATCTTCACACAGGAGATCCGGAGTGGAATATTATGCTGCTTCGTTACTTTAACCCGATCGGGGCACACAAATCCGGAAAGATCGGAGAAGATCCGAAAGGAATCCCGAACAATCTGGTGCCATATATTGCACAGGTTGCAGTTGGAAAACTGGATCGTCTGGGAGTGTTTGGCGATGACTACAATACACCGGATGGAACAGGTGTCAGAGATTATATCCATGTAGTCGATCTGGCGATCGGTCATGTAAAAGCGATCGAGAGAATGAAGAAAGCGAAAGGTGTTCACATTTACAACCTGGGAACAGGCGTTGGATACAGCGTACTGGATGTCGTGAAAGCATACGAAAAAGCATGCGGCAAGGAGATTCCGTATGAAATCAAACCTCGCCGTGCCGGTGATATTGCAACATGCTACTGTGATGCTGCAAAAGCGAAGGAAGAGCTTGGATGGGTGGCAGAACGCGGAATTGAAGAGATGTGTGAAGATTCCTGGAGATGGCAGTCTGCAAATCCGGATGGATACAGATCATAAAGCAAGATAAGAGAAGGAAGATGTACTGTGTGTGGTGCATCTTCCTTTTTCGATTACTTTTTGTTGGCCCGGTAGTCAGATGCCAGAATTCCATATACACAGGCATCTACAATTCCTTTGTTATTCCAGTCGGCTTGTCTTAAAGTGCCCTCATAAATCAGGCCGCATTTTTGCATGACTTTTCCGGAATTTGGATTTTGGGGATCGTGCCAGGTTTCAATTCGGTTTACTTTTACTTCTTCAAAAAGAAAGGCAATGACTGCTGTAAAGGCTTCGCTTGTAAATCCGCAGTGCCACCAGCGGCTGCCAAGGCAGTATCCGATATGAACTTTTTCTGTTTTTTCATTTAGTTCAATTACAGAAATGGTACCGATAGGTTCGCCGATTTCTTTTGGAATAATGGCCCATTGGTAAAAGTCTGGTTTTTCGTACTCCAAAAGCCAACTTTCCAGAACTCGTTTGGTGATGTCAATGCTTTTGTGCGTTGGCCATCTTAAAAATTCGGTTACTTTTTCGTCACTGGTCCAGTTATGAAAGATCGCAGAAAGATCATCCGCAGTAAACTTTCTTAAAATCAGTCGTTCTGTCTCAATGGTTTTTGTTCCTTGATGCTCCATATATAAGTCCTCCTTCGCGTATCAATTCTGCTGTTTTTGTTTCGAGCAGTATACCATAAAAGGTGCTGATTTTAAAGGGAAATATTTTGGATATAGTTGCCTGGATATAGAAGAAACAAGTATAATAAAAGAATGGAAGTGTTGCCGGAATGGTTTGGGCTTCCTGAATCCAGATATGTGATGAATATTTGAAGGAGGAATCAGGGTGAAGGACTGGTTTACGGTAGAAAAAATTGATGAAGATACATATGCAATTAGTGAATATCAGCACTGGGAAGAAACACATTGTTATCTGTTGTGTGGCACGAAAAGAGCACTTCTGATTGATACAGGTTTGGGAGTGGCTAATATCAAAGAAGTTGTTGATAAACTGACAATGCTTCCAATCTTTGTTGTAACGACTCATGTTCACTGGGATCATATAGGAGGACATCAATATTTTGAAAATATTGGCGTCCACATTTTGGAGAAAGATTGGATATCAGAGAAATTTCCGATATCGCTGCAGCAGGTGAAAAGGAATCTGACCTGCCGGGAGTGTCAGTTTCCAGAAGAATTTGATTTGGAAAAGTATCAGTTATTTCAAGGAGATGTGCAGAGTACGTTTTCTGATGGGGAAATTTTCAATCTGGGAGAACGAACGGTGCAAGTTGTTCATACCCCGGGACATTCACCGGGACATCACAGCTTTTCGATTTCAACAGATTTGGCAGACAGGATTGAAAGTGCATGCAGAAAATTAGACAAAGAAAAGAAGTGGAAACAGGGAAGCGGAATCTTTGATTTTGGAGATTTTAAAATTCATCTTTAATAAAATACAAAAAGGAGAAGCGTAGATGATCATTGAAGGAAATGAAAAAGAAAAGGCAGCCATGGCAGAATTTCATAAGGGCAACCGAAAGGAAGGGCTTCGATTACAGGAGGAGTTTGCTGCAGCCTTTCGAGAAGAATATAAAGAGAAAGATCACTGTCCGTGTAAAAAGGCCTGCCGTTATCATGGAAACTGTAAAGAGTGCGTGGCAATTCACAGGGCACACCAGGAGCATGTTCCCAATTGCATGAGAGAATTGATCAACAAGAAACTCAAAGGATTGTCAGAACTGACGGAGCATACGATCGCATATGAAATTGAACCTCCGAAAGAGATATTGAGGAAGGAAGCTCAATAAAACAAATTGATAGAGGCACTTTTACACTTTATCGAAAAAAAGCTTGACAACGGAAGTGCGCTTTGCTAATATAATAAAAAACAGAACGCACTCGGTTTTTAAAAGAAGGTGGGAAACAAAGTATGAGAAAACAGGTTTATTCTCTTTTGGTCGATAACAATCCGGGTGTTCTGAGCAGAATTGCAGGTCTGTTCAGCCGAAGAGGATACAGTATCGACAGTATTACAGCCGGAACGACGGCAGATCCGAGATTTACCAGAATTACAGTGGTGGCATCCGGAGACGAGCTGATTTTATCGCAGATTGAAAATCAGGTCAGAAAACTGGAAGATGTCATTGAGATCAAGCTGTTAAAGGATGGAGAATCTGTATTTCGCGAACTGATTATGATAAAGGTTCGCGTGACAGCAGCACAGAGAGGTGAGATCAATTCCATTGCGGATATTTTCCGTGCGAAGATCGTGGATGTACAGGAGGAGTCCATGATCATCGAACTGACAGGGACACAGTCCAAACTGGAAGGCTTTATGAACCTTCTGAAAGGGTATGAGATTCTGGAACTGGCAAGAACCGGTATCACAGGATTGTCCAGAGGCTGTGAAGATGTTACATATATTGGCTAGATGAAAACAGTATGCTAAAGGCAGGAGCCTTTAACTATAAAAACAGAAAACTGCGGCAGTGCAGAAAATTTAGGAGGAATGAAAAATGGCAGCAAAACTTTATTATCAGGAAGATTGTAACCTTTCCGTATTAGAGGGACAGACAATTGCGATTATCGGATATGGAAGTCAGGGACACGCACATGCATTGAATTTAAAGGAATCCGGATGCAACGTCATCATCGGACTTTACGAAGGCAGCAAATCCTGGGCAAAAGCAGAAGCACAGGGATTTGAAGTATTTACAGCAGCAGAGGCAGCGAAAAAAGCAGATGTGATCATGATTCTGATCAATGATGAAAAACAGGCTGCAATGTATAAAAATGATATTGAGCCGAACCTGGAAGAAGGAAACATGCTGATGTTTGCACATGGTTTTGCGATCCATTTCGGACAGATCGTACCTCCTGCAAATGTAGATGTTACGATGATCGCGCCAAAAGCACCGGGACATACAGTAAGAAGTGAATATCAGGCTGGTAAGGGAACTCCTTGTCTGGTAGCAGTAGAGCAGGATTACACAGGAAAAGCACTGGATCGTGCACTTGCATATGGTCTTGCGATCGGTGGAGCAAGAGCAGGACTTCTGGAGACAGATTTCAGAACAGAGACAGAGACAGACCTTTTCGGAGAGCAGGCAGTACTTTGCGGTGGTGTATGCGCATTGATGCAGGCAGGATTCGAGACACTGTGTGAAGCGGGATACGATCCAAGAAATGCATACTTTGAGTGTATCCATGAGATGAAACTGATCGTAGATCTGATCTATCAGTCCGGATTTGCAGGAATGAGATACTCTATTTCCAATACAGCAGAATATGGTGATTACATTACAGGACCAAAGATCATCACAGAAGATACAAAGAAAGCAATGAAAAAAATTCTTTCCGATATTCAGGATGGAACATTTGCAAAAGACTTCCTGCTTGATATGTCACCAGCCGGTGGTCAGGCACACTTCAGAGCAATGAGAAAACTGGCATCTGAACATCCATCAGAAAAAGTAGGAGCAGAAATCAGAAAACTCTACAGCTGGAGTGATGAAGATAAACTGATCAACAACTAAGGACAGTGAAAGGCGGAAAGCTGCTCACCCCAATAAGAACAGCCAGATATTGTGCTTGCACAAGTATCTGGCTGTTCTTGTTGAGCAGTCGGCGTGAGAAGGCGTGCAAAAGGAAATACTATGGAAAGAGAAAATGATTTCAGTCAGGGAAGCATTGCAAAGAATATTTTAAATCTTGCAGTTCCCATGACGCTGGCACAACTGATCAATGTCCTGTACAGTGTGGTAGACAGAGTCTATATCGGACACTTACAGGGCGTATCTGCGAATGCACTGACGGGAATTGGTCTGGCACTTCCGATTATTACAATCATCACGGCATTTGCTAATTTATTTGGAATGGGAGGAGCACCCCTTTGTTCCATTGCAAGAGGCAGCCATGAAGAAGAAAAGGCAGAGAAGGTGATGGGAAATTCGTGTTCGATGCTTCTTTTCACAGGGGGACTTCTGATGGGAATCCGTCTTATATTCCGAAAACCGCTGTTGTATCTGTTTGGAGTCGAGCAGTGCGACATTTCCGTATGCAAACGCATACATCAGTATCTATCTGTGCGGAACCGTGTTTGTCATGATCAGTCTGGGGATGAATCAGTTCATCAATTCTCAGGGATTTGGGAAAATCGGAATGCTCACGGTAATGCTTGGCGCATTTACCAATATTGT
>ENA-OQKV01000348-OQKV01000348.1-human-gut-metagenome-genome-assembly--contig:-NODE-348-length-18445-cov-3.376569_pt1 | contig 18445 bp, 17 predicted proteins | sample MGYA00242655_ERZ504811 | MGnify/ENA primary metagenome ERZ504811 (study PRJEB26092, sample SAMD00036406) | human gut metagenome | host: Homo sapiens | study: EMG produced TPA metagenomics assembly of...
CCTTCTGACTTGCAAGCATCAGGTTTCTTGACTCGCTCTCAGCCGCCGGAAGTACATAAAGATGAAATCTCTCCAGAAATCCCTGAAGCTTCGCATCCATTCCGGAATAAACGCTTTTCATTCCGGAACTGTAGATCAGTGCAAATGCAATTCCATAGATAGAAGTAAGGAATGCTACTTTGATACCATCTACCAGGGCAGATACAGAGGTAGTCATTGTCTCATAACTGGATGGCTCAAAACTCTTAAGCCCCCATACCAGACCAATAAAAGTACCAAGAATACCAAGGCTGGTAAAAATATCCGGTGCCATTTCCAGAATCTTCTTATGTACATGAAGATCAATCTCGTCCTCATTTATGTAATCTTCAACATCTCCGATTCCTTCCTGGTTTTTCTCCATGGCATCTACAAAGCTGTCCATTCTGTCATCCAGATATTTATGTTCAAACATCCCCTTCAGGCAGGAAAGATCTTCGCTTTTGGCTTTTCCGGGTATTTTGAATATACTGGAAAGCTCCTGCGTTCCTCTTGCAAGAGCCTCTCCAATGCTGTCTACCCGAAACATACCGCCAAACAGTCCGGCCAGATAGATCACAGCCATAACAGCGAGGAATGCAAAGTTATAAATCATCGTGCCTGATGAACCATTCCCGGTCAGCAGCGTCATGGCAACACATCCGCCAAGCACCGCCAGAAAAAGAACCGTATTCATAATTTTTTTGCCCATAATACACCTCCTGTGATTATTTGCAGATTCTGCACAAAATTACAGACAATTTCCTTTTTCGTATATCATATCACAACGTCATATCTGTCACAAGTAAAAATATAGTTACTGTTCACAGTAACGTAGCCAAAATTCATTCCAGATTGCCTGCGGCAATGGAATTTTGGCTTGTATGTCTCGGGATAGTGGTGTATAAACAGTAACAAAATATATTAAAAGTCCGGCAGAAAAGCTGTACTCAAAGAACAGTTTTCCACCGGATTATTTTACAGAATTGTTATATTTCAGAATAAACTTTATCTTCTTCCAGAAATCTGGCTTTTCCATCTTTTACTTCAAGCAGATTGATACTGCAGTTTGGAGGCACACATCCATGCCAGAAATGTTCCGGATCCTGATAAACATTCTGAAGCAGTGCACGAACTGCACATCCATGAGAAGAAACAAGAATTGTTTTGTCTGCCAGAGCAGGATCTGTCGTTTTCTCCACCCAGAATTCTCTGGTGCGTTTCAGGATATCAGAAATGTTTTCGCCGTTTTGAGGACGTTCAAATTTCTGTGGCTCTTCAAAGAAAATCTCCATTTCATGGCTGATGATCTTCCCTTGTTCATCCTTAAACCGGCTTCCTTCAAGAACTCCGAAATCAATTTCCTGGATTCTTTTATCCTCAATAACAGGAATCTGCCTGTTTCCCAGCACATAATGTGCTGTCTGTTTCGCTCTTGCCAGAGGACTGGTAAAACAGATATCAAACGGAACATCTTTTAATGCTTCTCCTGTTCTTTTCGCCAGTTCAATTCCTTCCGGTGCAAGGGGAATATCCATTGCCCCCTGCACTTTTTTCAGTTTATTCCACTGAGTTATCCCATGTCTTAATACATAAATCAGCATTAACTTCTCAACTCGATTCCAAGGTCTGTCAGACCATTCAGGATTTTCTTCATTGCAGCTGTAATCTCGCTCTCTTCCAGAGTCTTGTCATGGTGACGGAATACCAGAGAATAAGCCATGGATTTATATCCTCCTTTAATCTGGTTTCCTTCATAAATGTCAAATAACTGATAACTCTCCAGAATCTTTCCGCCTCTCTGAGTCAGAATATGTTCAATCTGTCCTGCAAGAACGGTTTTCGGAACGACCATACTTAAATCGCGGGTTACTGCAGGATATTTTGCAATTCCTGTGTATTTATGGTTGAAGCTTGCAAATTCAAGAACCGTAAGGATATCAATCACTGCCACATATGCCTTATCACCGATTCCATAAGTATCTGCAACCAGAGGATGAACCTCTCCCAGATAGCCCACAACCTTACCATCATAAACCATATTTGCCTGTCTTCCGGGATGAAGGTAAGTTTTTCCGCTGTTTGGATCATAATCTACTTTATCTCTCATTCCTACTTTCTCAAAGAACTCTTCACATACACCTTTCATGTCAAAGAAATCGCCGTTTCCATACATACCAAGTGTAAAGTGCATACGCTCATCCGGAAGTTCTGTAAGAGGAAGTGTATTCGGACGATATACATTACCAAGTTCATAGAGACATACATCTTTATTTCTTCTGTTATAGTTCGTAGCCAGAGAACTGAGCATACCGTTTAAAGTAGTTGTTCTCATGACACTGTAGTCTTCTCCCAGAGGATTGCTGATCACGATTCCCTGACGGAGCTTACTGTCAGCCGGAAGTCTTAATTTGTCAAATACCTTCGGACTTTCGAAAGAATAGGTCATTCCTTCAGAGAAACCACAATATTCCGCAATATCACGTGCCACTGCTTCAATACGAAGTTTAAACGGAAGCTTACCTGTTGTAGCTTCACCTGTAGGCAGAGTAGTCGGAATCTTATCATATCCGAAAATCTTGCAACTTCTTCTGCAACATCAGCTACATAATGGATATCCTGACGGAAAGTAGGAGCTACGATCTCATTTGTTTTTCGTCATAGGTCAGTTCTACTTTTGCCAGATAAGCAAGCATTTCTTCCGGTGTCAGGTCAGTTCCAAGAAGAGCATTAATCTTCTCCGGTTTGAAAGGAACTCTGGATGGTTCTCTTACTTCATTGCAGATATCTACCATTCCACCTACGACTTCACCTGCTCCAAGTTCCTCCATCAGCTGGCATGCTCTGTCGATAGCTGCCTGCGCATTGTTCGGGTCAAGACCTTTTTCGAATTTACCGGAAGCATCTGTTCTCAGACCGATTCTCTTGGAAGAAAGGCGGATATTTGTTCCATCAAAACATGCAGCCTCGAAAAGAACAGTTTTTACATCGTCTGTGATCATAGAATTCTCTCCACCCATGATACCGGCAATACCAACTGCTTTCTCACCGTCACAAATCATCAGTACCTGATCATCCATGGTACGTTCCTGTCCATCCAGCGTTACAAATTTCTCATCATTCTCTGCACGACGTACAACGATTTCTTTTCCTGCAATCCTGTCCAGATCATATGCGTGCATTGGCTGACCAAATTCTTCCATTACATAGTTTGTAATATCTACCAGATTATTGATCGGACGGATTCCATTGGAAGCCAGACATCTCTGCATCCATTTCGGAGATGGTCCGATCTTAACATTCTTTACGACTCTTGCGCAGTAACGTGGACAAAGTTTCGGATCTTCTACCGTTACTTTTACATAGTCAGAAGCTTTTTCATCATTTCCCTTACACTCTACAACAGGAGGACAGAATTTCTCATTAAACGTAGCTGCCGCTTCTCTTGCAATTCCCAGTACGCCGTAGCAGTCAACACGATTGGATGTAATTTCATATTCAAAGACAACATCATCCAGGCCCAGTGCGTTGATCGCACTCTCGCCTACAACAGCGTCTTCAGGGAAAATATAGATTCCGTATTCCGGTGCTTCCGGATACATTTCTCTTGTGCTTCCCAGCTCTTCGATGGAACACATCATACCATAGGAATCGATTCCGCGAAGTTTTCCTTTTTTGATTTCAATTCCACCCGGTGTTTTCTTTCCGTCATGTCCACCGGCAACACGTCCGCCGTCAAGAACAACAGGAACCTTATCTCCCTCTTTTACATTAGGAGCGCCTGTAACAATCTGTACAGTCTCTGTTCCGATATTCACCTGGCAGATGATCAGTTTATCTGCATCCGGATGTTTCTCAATTTTTTCAATCTGACCGATCACGATCTTATCCAGATCTGCGTCCAGTTTTTCAAAGCCTTCCACTTTTGTTCCTGTCAGTGTCATGGCATCTGTATATTCCTGTGCTGTCACATCAAGATCCGGCACATACATTTTAATCCAAGATAATGAAGTATTCATTTTGTTAATCCTCTTTCTATATTATAGCTCAGACTTATAGCAGCTTTCCCGGACAGAAATTTCCTCTTGGCTGCATAGCTCTGTTGTTTCAGACAGTCATTTCATCAGAACTGTTTCAGGAAACGGATATCATTCTCATAGAGCAGTCTCATGTCATCAATCTCATATTTCAGAAGTGCAATACGTTCAAGACCTACGCCAAATGCGAATCCTGTGTATTCTTCCGGATCAATTCCGCACATGCTTAATACATTCGGATGAACCATACCGCAGCCAAGGATTTCAATCCAGCCGGAACCTTTACAGAAACGGCAGCCTTTACCACCACACTTGAAACAGGATACATCCACCTCTGCGCTTGGCTCTGTGAACGGGAAGTGATGTGGTCTGAACTTAGTTTTTGTCTCAGGTCCGAATAATTCCTGTGCAAACTCCTGCAAAGTTCCCTTAAGATCTGCAAAAGTGATGTTCTTGTCAATAACAAGACCTTCGATCTGATGGAAAGAAGGAGAATGTGTTGCATCTACTTCATCTGAACGGAATACACGACCAGGTGCAATCATACGGATCGGCAGCTTTCCTTTCTCCATAGTACGTGCCTGAACCGGTGAAGTCTGGGAACGAAGAAGGATAGAATCGTTGATAAAGAAAGTATCCTGTTCATCACGTGCCGGATGATTTTCCGGAATATTCAGTTTAGTAAAGTTGTAATCCGCATACTCTACCTCCGGTCCCTCTACTACTTCATAACCCATACCAATAAAGATACGCTCTACTTCTTCCAGGGCGATGGTGTTCGGGTGACGGTGACCGATTTTAGCTTTCTTTGCAGGTAAAGTCACATCAATCACTTCCTGTTTCATCTTCTCTTCACGTGCTGCTTCTTCCAGTTTCTGTTTAGATTCATCAAGAAGTGCTTCTATCTTGCTTCTTGTTTCGTTTACAAGCTGTCCAACCTTCGGGCGCTCTTCCGGTGCAACATCTTTCATACTCTTTAAAATTGCAGTCAATTCACCTTTTTTACCAAGGTATGCCACACGTACTTCGTTCAGTTTTTCCAGACCTTCGGATTCACTGATCCGTTTTCCGGCTGCTTCAGCCAGTTCCTGAAGTCTTTCTTTCATATCCATGTTCTCTTTCTCCTTTATGTCATAATGTCAGAGAAGAAAAATCGTTACTGAGAACAGAATGAACAGTAACGTAAAATCTGACTCTGACTTGATAGCCACAAATCGCTCCGTTGCAAAAGCAGTTCTCGCAATTCATGTTATAATAGCAGAATTAGCAAACAAAAAACTCCGTCCCACTAAAGGGACGGAGTAAAATATCCGCGGTACCACCCTGCTTCCTGCATTTTCTACAGGCTCTCGGTCTGCTTAACGCGCAGTAACGTCATTTCCTACTCAGTAAATACTGTCATTCAGAAACGCGGCTCCGGTGGGAAATTCAGGAAATATCTGAACCTGAGGCAGCTTCCAGCCGATGGCTTCCTCTCTCTGACGGAAAATAAATCCCTGTAAACACCTTCTAAGCTTTTCATGATTATCAACACTAGTAATCATGCCACAGACGTCAAAATCTGTCAAGTACCATTTACATTATTTATTTTTAAGATATTCATCGATACCTTTGGCACCAGCTTTACCTGCACCCATGGCAAGGATAACAGTAGCTGCACCTGTAACAGCATCACCGCCGGCATATACACCATCTTTAGATGTCTTACCTGTTTCTTCTTCAGCAATGATGCATCTTCTCTTATTGACTTCAAGACCTTTTGTTGTAGAAGAGATAAGAGGGTTCGGGGAAGTACCAAGAGACATGATAACTGTATCTACATCCATGTCATATTCAGATCCCGGAATTTCAACCGGACGACGTCTTCCGGAAGCATCCGGCTCACCAAGTTCCATCTTGACAACCTTCATACCTTTTACATGACCGTTCTCATCTACAAGGATTTCCTTCGGGTTAGTAAGAAGATCAAAGATGATTCCCTCTTCTTTTGCGTGATGAACTTCCTCTGCTCGTGCAGGAAGCTCTGCTTCACTTCTTCTGTATACGATATGTACTTCAGCACCAAGTCTTAAAGCTGTTCTGGCAGCATCCATAGCAACATTACCACCGCCTACAACTGCTACTTTCTTTCCTGCTGCGATCGGTGTATCATAAGAATCATCAAAAGCTTTCATCAGGTTGCTTCTTGTAAGATATTCGTTGGCAGAGAATACACCGCTTGCATTCTCACCCGGGATACCCATGAACATTGGAAGTCCGGCACCTGATCCGATAAATACAGCTTCAAATCCTTCGTCCTCGATCAGCTGATCGATTGTTGTGGATTTACCGATAACAACATTAGTCTCGAATTTAACACCTAATTCTTTAACTTTTTCAATTTCTTTCTTAACAACTTTCTGTTTCGGAAGACGGAACTCCGGAATACCGTAAACAAGAACACCGCCAAGTTCATGAAGAGCTTCAAATACAGTTACATCATAACCAGCTTTTGCAAGATCACCTGCACAGGTAAGTCCGGAAGGACCGGAACCGATCACTGCAACTTTATGTCCGTTCTTAACTTCTGCTCCAACAGGTTTGATATCATGTTCCAGAGCATAGTCAGCAACAAATCTCTCCAGCTTACCGATAGAAACAGCTTCACCTTTGACTCCGCGGATACATTTACCCTCACACTGGGATTCCTGAGGACATACACGTCCACAGATAGCCGGAAGTGCGGAGGATAATCCGATCACTTTGTATGCTTCTTCGATCTTTCCCTCTTTAATCTCTTCAATAAATCCAGGAATATTAATGGATACAGGACAGCCTTCCACACATTTCGGTTTCTTACAGCCTAAGCATCTCTGTGCTTCTTCCATTGCTTCTTCCTGATTGTATCCAAGACAAACTTCTTCAAAGTTTGTTGCACGCACCTTTGGATCCTGTTCTCTTACAGGAACTTTCTTTAACATCTTTGCATCTGCCATTACTTGTCACCTCCACAATGTCCACATCCGCCATGATGGGTATCACCTTCCTGAAGTTTCAGTAATGCACGTCCCTCTTCAGTCTTATACATCTGGCTTCTCTTCATAGCCTGGTCGAAATCAACGAGATGTCCGTCGAATTCCGGTCCGTCTACACATGCAAACTTAATCTCATCGCCAACCTGAAGACGACATGCGCCACACATACCTGTTCCGTCAACCATGATCGGGTTCATGCTGACAATTGTATGAATGCCAAGCTTCTTGGTAAGAAGACAGACAAATTTCATCATGATCATCGGTCCGATCGCTACACAGACATCGTAATGTTTGCCTTCGTTTGTTACCAGATCCTCAAGAGTCTTAGTAACCATACCTGCACGGCCATAGGAACCGTCATCTGTAGTAACATAAAGATTGGAAACTTCTCCCAGTTCTTTCTCAAGGATAACCATATCCTTAGTTTTTGCACCAAGAATAACATCTGCTGTGATTCCATGTTCATGGAGCCATTTTACCTGTGGGTAAACAGGGGCTGTACCAACACCGCCGGCAACAAATACCATTTTCTTTTTCTTTAATTCTTCGATATCTTCCTCAACAAATTCAGAAGGACATCCAAGAGGTCCTACGAAATCGCGGAATGCATCTCCTGCTTTTAATTCTGCCATCTTGATGGTAGATACACCAATCTCCTGGAATACGATTGTGACCGTACCTTCTTCACGATCATAATCACAGATAGTAAGAGGGATTCTCTCACCCTTCTCATCTAACTTAACGATAATAAATTGTCCTGGCTGACAATGGCTTGCAACACGCGGTGCGTGTACAACCATAAGATGGATCTTAGCTGCCAGTGTTTCAGCTTTTAAAAATCTTATACATGGTTTTCCTCCTCGCAAATAATAAACCTCTATTAATAATACGCCAAAATCTGACATATGGCAAGGGTTGATTTGTAGCATATATAAGATTTTTTTCACTTTTAACACTCTTTTTCTATCATTTCATATAATTTTGCCAACGCTTCCTTAATACCGCCAACCTCATCGATCAGCCCTTCTTTTACTGCCTCTTTTCCTTCCAGCATGGTTCCTACATCTTTTACCAGCTGAGAAGTATCAAGCATCAGCTCTTCCAGACGTTTCTGAGATGCTCTGGAGTGTTCGGAAATAAATGTAGTGATACGGTCCTGAATTTTCTCCATATTCCGGTAAGTCTGAGCCACTCCGATAAACATACCATTGGAACGTACCGGATGGATCACCATCGTAGCACTTGGTACTGCGAAAGAATAGTCCGCAGATACGGCCATCGGAACTCCGATAGAATGTCCGCCGCCCAGAACCAGTGACACTGTTGGTATACTTAATGAGGCAATCATCTCTGCAATGGCAAGCCCAGCCTCCACATCTCCTCCCACTGTGTTTAAAAGGATCAGCAAGCCTTCTATTTCTTCATCATCCTCAATGATGGCAAGCTTTGGAAGTACATGCTCATATTTTGTAGTTTTGGAATGGGAGGGTGCAGACTCATGACCTTCCACCTCACCAATGATGGTCAGAAGCTCTACCTTGTGTTTTCGGGAATTGCTGTTTAAAACCACCTGTCCCATATCTTTGATCTGCTCATTGGTACTTTCCTGAACTTTATTTTCTGACTCCTGTGTCTCACAGTTTTGCAGCTTCATCCCTGTTTCAGACTCTTCTCTTTTTTCTCCATATCTGTTTTCAGACATAAAAATACCTCCATTTTCTCTATGGAGGTATTATGTGTGTTTCTTTTATAAACTATACATGTCCGACAGCAATAACCCAAAACAGGCAGTCTCAATATACCTGCGGTATTTTACTGCTCATCCCAGTTTGTCCAGTAATCTGTGACATCATCGTCATCATCCAGAAGATCCAGAGTTCTCTGAAGATCCTTGAGTGCCTGCTCATCTGTAAGCTCCACATAAGTCTGAGGAATCATGGCAACCTGTGCTTCTGCAATAGGCAGACCTGCTTTTTCCAGAGCTTCGCGAACTGCACTGAAATCATCCGGAGCAGTGAGAATCTCATAACTGTCCTCTTCCTCGCTGAAGTCCTCAGCACCGGCATCCAGAGCAAGCATCATAATCTCGTCTGCATCCATCTCACACTCTTCTTTGTCAATAATGATCTGACCTTTCTGATCAAACATATAGGATACACATCCCTGAGTTCCGATGCTTCCGTTACCCTTTGTAAATGCATTACGTACATTACCTGCTGTACGGTTCTTGTTGTCTGTCAGAGTCTCAACAATGATAGCAACACCGTTCGGACCATATCCTTCATATACAGCTTTCTCGTAGTTGTCTGCGGAATCAGCGCCTGCTGCTTTTTTGATACCACGTTCGATTGTATCGTTTGGCATGTTGTTTGCTTTCGCTTTGGCAATTACATCACGAAGTTTGCTGTTATTATTCGGATCCGGACCGCCTGCTTTGACAGCCATAACCAGCTCACGTCCGATTACTGTAAAAATCTTTCCCTTTGCTGCATCATTTTTCTCTTTTTTGTGCTTAATATTTGCAAATTTTGAATGTCCTGACATCTTTCTTTCTCCTTTTGTTAATTATTTTTATCTGCTGCTGTTTATACAGCAACATTATTATCCCGCTCCACCTTAACCTTGCCAATGGTTTTATTACCAATAGACAAGATCGTAAAGCAGTATCCAATCGCTTTTATGCTTGTATCAACATCCTTATCTGTAGGAATATGTCCCAGAATATTGGTCAGATAACCGTTCAGTGTTTCAAACTCTGTATCCCCAAAATCTGCATCCAACTCTTCTTCCACATCCTCCAGATAAGCAAGCCCGTCAATGATCAGACTGTTATCTTTCTGTGCGCGGATCGTAATTTCATCCTCATCATATTCATCCAGAATATCTCCGACAATCTCCTCCAGAATATCCTCCATGGTAACGATCCCGGCTGTCTGGCCATATTCATCCACAACAATTGCCATATGGATCTTTCTGGCCTGCATAGTATGAAAAAGATCTCCAATCCCCCTTGTTTCAGGAATCAGGGATGCCTGGCGGATAATTCCGGGCAGTTCCTTCAACGGTTTGAACTTCGCCCAGGGATTCTGTGTCATAAACTTAAGCGCATCTTTATAATGGACAATTCCTTTGATATTGTCAATATTCTCCTCATATACCGGATAACGGGAATTCCCCTCTTCCAGCATAGTGTCAATCATGTTCTTGAGCAATATCTCCTCGTCAAAGGCCACCACATTCTTTCTGTGAGTCATGATATCATGGGCTTCTGTCTCATTAAAAGATATGATATTCTGGATCATTTCCGCCTCATTCTCCTGGATGACGCCCTGTTCATGAGCTTCATCTACAATGGAAATGATTTCCTCTTCTGTGACAGACTTTTCTGTACGGTTTATCTCCACACCAAAAGGCACTGCTGCCAGTCTGGCGATCCAGGTGACAGATACAGTAAAAGGCTTTAACAGATTCAGCCAGAAATGTACCAGGTTCAGATACTTATATGCATAAGCTTCAGGATGATAAGTACCAACCCGCCGAAAAGCCAGAATACCGATTGCAGCAAGAAGAATCACGCACAATGCCATTACCAGGATCAGTGCAGGCACATGCTTTATGTATGGATAAAATACATCCACAACATATGGAACCAGAAAAGTACCAAAACAAATACCACATGCCATTACGATCAGCGGAATTGCATTGACAAACTGCGCCGGTTTGTCGATCAGAGTCATCAGCATCTGTGCTTTTTTTATCGCCTTCCTCTGCTTTCTTCTGTGTATCATTCTCACTTATGTTTCTCAGCGCTGCGGCAAACCCGTAAAAGATTCCATTCAGCCACAACAGTAACAGTAAAACAAATAAGCCCCAGAGGGGCATACTACTGCCATCTTCCATTATATTATTCAGTCTCCTCCTTATTGAATATGCGTAATTACTGGTAAAATATATCACTTTCTCCATTAATCGTCAAGATACTGACCGGACAGAGATACCAAAAATTACTGTTCATTTATTGTTCACGCACTACTATCCGAGACATGCAAGCCCAAAAATCGCAATACCGGATCAGATGATATATCCCTTAAAAAGTAAAATCAGAACGTAAGCTCCAGGCTGATCTCAAGTGCATGATTCACCTTATCCAGCATCGCATCATCCAGATGACAGACTTTATCTTTTAATCTTCTTTTATCTATAGTACGAAGCTGTTCCAGCAAAATCACAGAATCTTTTTCAATCCCATAGAGTTCCGCATTGATCTCAATATGTGTAGGAAGCTTAGCCTTGTTCATTTTTGATGTAATAGCAGCACAGATCACTGTAGGGCTGTGCCGGTTACCTACGTTATTCTGAATGATCAGAACCGGCCGGATTCCACCCTGTTCACTCCCCACTACAGGGCGAAGATCAGCATAAAATATATCCCCTCTTTTAATTACCACACAATTCACACTCCGATTCTTTCCGGTTTCAATTTACAACATTGCCATAAGAAGAAACCTTGTTATCAGCCGGATATTTCCTGTCCGGTTAAGATAAAGTATTTCCACCTTTTTCTTGTGTATACATGCGTGGTATATAAAAATCAGTTATCGCTCACTTCGTCTCTATTCAGCAAACAGTAACATTATATTTCTTTCCCGTTTTTAATATAGACTCTCGGCACACGCGGGCTGATATCACAGGCAAACTCATAGGAAAATCTGCCACAGAGATCACCAATCTCCTCAATACCGATAAACTCATCCCCGTCTCTGCCGATCAGTGTTACCTCATCGCCCTTCTTCACATCACCAATCTCAGTCACATCTACCATAAACTGGTCCATACAGACTCTGCCAAGGATCGGAGCCTTTTGTCCATGTATCAAAACCCAGCCTTTATTGGAAAGCTGCCTGGAATAGCCGTCTGCATAGCCCACCGGAACAGTTGCCACACGAAGCTTCCTGTCAGCCACATAAGTACCGCCGTAGCTGATCGCTGCTCCAGCAGGAACGTCCTTCACATAAGTCACATGACTCTTAAGTTCCATAACCGGCTCAAGCTTTACAATATCCCTCTCCACCTCAGAAGAAGGATAAATTCCATAAATTGTGATTCCGGCGCGGACAATATTCAGATTTGCTTCCGGCATACGTATGATGCCCGCACTGTTAGAACAGTGATGCAGAGGAATTTCCACTCCTGCCTCTTCTACGCGTCTTGAAAAATCCAGATACCGCTCCAATTGTACCATAGCCGGACTTCTATCATACTCATCTGCTCTTGCAAAATGAGTAAACATACCCTCAATCTCAAGATTTGGAAGTTCTGAAATTTTTTTTAATTTCCTCTACATTTTTCCTGTGTATCCGCAAAACCGATCCTGGTCATTCCTGTGTCCAGAGCAATATGAATATGTACAGTTTTTTTTCTGCAGAACCGCTTCGTCTGAAAGTTTCCTTGCCTCCTCATATTCGCACACTGCAGGACGGATCTCATAACGGACAAGTTCCGGAAAATATTCATCAAAAACAATTCCAAGGATCAGGATTGGTTTTGTAATCCCGGCTTCTCGCAGATGAATCGCTTCTTCCGCAGTTGCAGCCGCAAATCCCCAGATATAATCATAATCCTCAATGAGATGTGCAACCGGCACCGCGCCATGTCCATAAGCGTCAGCCTTTATGACTGCGATCATCTTTGTCTCTTCTGCAATATTTTTTCTCATTTCCCGGAAATTATGTTCTACTGCATCCAGTGAAATGACTGCTTTTACTCTGCTATCTTTCTTCATAATAATTTTCCTCTGTTATTTTTTCATGTTAATATCTGCAAATTGTTTCACAGATTTACTGCCTCAAAATGAATATTCTATCTTAGTATTTCCGGCAGAAAACAGATGATATCTCCTGCGGTCATCCCTCGCTGCCCTACTGTTTCAGCAGCCAGATCACCTGCCAGCCCATGCACATATACACCAAGTGCAGCCAGCATAACAGGAGAAAATTTCTTTTCTGCTGCCAGGTACATACACTGTATACCGGCAAGCACACCGCTTAACACATCTCCACTTCCCGCTGTAGCCATTCCTGCATTACCCGAAATGTTCAAATACATATCTCCAAAAGCATCTGCCACCACAGTACAGGCATCCTTCAGAACGCAAACCGCTCCAGACTCCTTTGCATAATCAGCTGCAGTCTGTGCCAGACAATCCTGAATCTTACCGATTTCTTTTCCGCACAGACGACTCATCTCACCAATATGAGGTGTCAGGATCACATGTTCCCCGATAAAACACTTCCAGTTGTCATGGACTGACAGAAGATTCAGGCCATCTGCATCCAGAATTACTGTTTTTTTACACTCAGCTGCCTTCGCCAGGAACCACTGAGCTCTTTCCCTGCTCTGCGCTCCGGTTCCAAGACCCGGTCCTATCACAAGCACATCACACCAGTCAAGCATTGCCTGGTTTTTTTCTCATCAAAATCACAGGTGATCATGGCTTCCGGCAACAGTGTCTGCAACGGAATCCTGTTGGCCTCCACGGTCTGAATTCTCACCATTCCCGCAGAGCTTTTCAGAGCAGCTGCTGCACTCAGATATGCAGCTCCGCACATTCCTTCGCTGCCAGCTATAAGAAGAACCTTACCGAAGGTTCCTTTATTTCCATAGGGAACTCTCTCCGGAAGCATTTTCAAATCTTCACGTTCCAGATGATGCATACAGATTTTCTTTCCGGGTATGGAATAGATTCCGATATCCGTAACAACGATCTCACCGCCATACATGCGTCCGGGATAAAAACACAGCCCTCTTTTGCGAAAAGCAAAGGTAACCGTAAGATCTGCCCGGAATGCAATCCCCTTCTCAAATCCGGTATCTGAGTCAATCCCGGATGGAATATCCACAGCTACTTTATACGCAGATGCCCGGTTCATTGTACTGATAAGCTCTGCATATTTTCCCTCTACAGGTCTGCTCAGTCCAACCCCAAAGATGGCATCTACTATAGTAGTATATTCATCCAGATCCAGGTTATGCACCCGGGGCACCTGATAATATTCTGCTGTTTTAAGCTGTCCGGCAGTTTCAGCAGTCATTTTCTCTTCCTTACCCGCAATATAATACCAGGTTCTGACTCCTCTCAACTGAAGCAGTCTGGCAATCGCCAATCCGTCTCCGCCATTGTTGCCGGTTCCGCAGACCACAAGGATTTTCTCTTTTCTTTATTCTTTAATCTCTGTACAATCTCCTCAACCGTCTTTAATGCCGCCCTCTCCATAAGTACCGGAGACGATATCCCGGCTTTCTGAATCGTATTATGATCCAGTTCTTTCATCTCAACAGCAGTTACAATCTCTCTCATCTGTTCACCTCCTGTTTACAATAACACATTTACATACAAGAGAAAAGCTGTGATCAGATGACCACAGCCTTGTGTTTCACAGTTATCCCTTACATCCCTTCATGTTCCTTTCTGTACTCACTCAGGTTATAGGACAAAGTCATAAGACTCTCTGAAAGATGTACGTTCTCTACCATTACATCCTCCGGGGCATCCAGATCAATATGTGCAAAATTCCAGATTGCCTTAATTCCATTATCAATTAAAATCTTTGCCATCTCTTTGGCTTTATTTTTAGGAAGAGTCAGGATCGCGATCTCAACCTCATTCTCCTTCAGAAACAAAGGAAGATCGCTCAACATCTGAATCTCAATTCCACGAACTGCAATCCCCTCAAGTACAGGATTGACGTCAAAAATACCAACCAGCTTAAATCCGCGCTTTTCAAAATCCACATAATTGGCCAATGCCTGTCCCAGATTACCGGCACCCAGAATAATCATCGGATGTACAGTATCTAGCCCAAGGATCTTACCGATTTCTGTATACAAATAGCGTACATTATAGCCGTAACCCTGCTGACCAAAACCACCGAAATTATTTAAGTCCTGACGAATCTGGGAAGCCGTCACATGCATCTTCTTGCTAAGATCATTTGAAGATATACGCTCTACATTCTCCTCCATCAATTCACCGAGGTAGCGGTAGTACCGCGGCAGACGCTTGATTACCGCTTTCGAAATTTCCTTAGCTTCCACAAATTTTCCCTCCTTAGCTTATCTATGTCAATTATACCCAGATGTTATTTTATTGTCAAATTAAATTTGTACTTTTTGACCAAATATTTCTGTATTTTTTTATCAATTTCATTCTGAAAAATTCCCCGGAATATCATATTTTCTTCCATGCATCCATCCGGTGCTTTCTTTTCCCTGGACAAAATCTCTTAAAATGCTTTCAAAAACAGGCATTTTCGATTATAATAGTACGCGGACAAATTACAAACGGAGGAATTCCTATGATTTTATCATGTCAGAATATCTGTAAATCCTTTGGCGAAAAAATCATTCTCAAGGATGCCAGTTTCCATATAGAAGACCGCGAAAAGGCAGCTCTCATCGGCAATAACGGTGCAGGCAAGACGACTCTGCTGCGAATCATTATGCATGAGCTCTCCCCGGATTCAGGAAACGTGGTACTTGCCAAAGATAAAAATATCGGCTACCTTGCCCAGTATCAGGACATTCATGGCCATCATACCATTTACGAAGAACTGATTTCCACCAAACAGCACATTATTGATATGGAGAACCGTCTGCGCTCTCTGGAACAGGAAATGAAAACCACCACCGGAGATGCTCTGGACAGCCTGATGAATACTTACACAAGACTGAGTCACCAGTTTGAACTGGAAAATGGTTACGCTTACAAAAGTGAGATCATGGGTGTATTAAAAGGTCTTGGTTTCACAGAAGAAGATTTCGAACGCCAGATAGAAACTCTTTCAGGCGGCCAGAAAACCCGCGTAGCTCTGGGTAAACTGCTTCTTGCCAGCCCTGACATTCTTCTTCTGGATGAGCCTACCAACCATCTGGATATGGAGAGTATTTCCTGGCTGGAAACCTATCTTCTGAATTACCCGGGTGCTGTATTTATCGTATCCCACGACCGTTACTTTCTTGACAAAGTCGTAACAAAAGTTGTGGAAATCGAAGCAGGAAATATGCGTATGTACAGTGGCAACTATTCTGCCTATGCCCTGAAAAAAGCCCAGCTGCGTGACGCCCAGTACAAAGCCTACCTGAACCAGCAGCGGGATATCAAACATCAGGAAGCAGTCATTGCCAAGCTGAAATCCTTTAACCGCGAGAAATCCATCAAACGTGCGGAAAGCCGCGAGAAAATGCTGGATAAAGTCCAGCGCATTGATAAACCACAGGAGATTCAGAATCAGATGCGCATTTCCCTGGAACCAAGATTTGTCAGCGGAAATGATGTCCTTACTGTGGAAAGTCTTTCCAAATCTTTTCCCGGACAGACACTTTTCAGTGACATCTCCTTTGAGATCAAACGTGGAGAACGTGTAGCCCTGATTGGCAATAACGGCACAGGCAAAACCACCATGTTAAAGATCATCAATGGGCTGATCGATGCAGACAGCGGCAGATTTACTCTTGGTTCCAAGGTGCAGATTGGCTACTATGACCAGGAACACCATGTTCTTCATATGGAGAAAACTATTTTTGAGGAAATCTCAGATGCTTATCCCACACTTACGGAAACAGAAATTCGAAATATGCTGGCAGCATTCCTTTTCACAGGGGATGATGTATTCAAACTGATCTCCGCTCTGTCCGGCGGAGAAAGAGGTCGTGTTTCCCTCGCCAAGCTGATGCTGTCCGAAGCAAACTTTCTGATCCTCGATGAGCCCACCAACCATCTGGATATCGCTTCAAAAGAGATTCTTGAAGAGGCATTGAACAGTTACACAGGAACAGTATTCTATGTTTCCCACGACCGTTACTTCATCAACCAGACAGCTACCCGGATCCTGGATCTGACCAATCAGGCAATTGTAAATTATATCGGAGATTACGACTATTATCTGGAGAAAAAAGAAGAGCTGACGGAAAAATATGCTCCGGCTGCCACTCAGGCTGTGACAGAAGCAAAGCAGGCTTCTGATAACAAGCTTTCCTGGCAGCAGCAGAAAGAGACAGGCCCGCCAGCGAAAACGAGAGAATGAACTAAAAAAAGTAGAAGCCCGCATTGAAGAACTTGAAACCAGAGATAAAGAGATCGACGAAACCATGATTCTCCCGGATATCTGCACAAATGTGGCAGAATGTGCGAAACTCAGCAAAGAGAAAGCCGCCATTACCGAAGAATTAGAAGGATTATATGAAAAATGGGAAGAACTTGCATAATGCAGGTTCTTCCCATTTTCGCAGTTTATAACTTTTTACAGGTTTCTCCGCTGCAGTGTGATCCTGCCCGGAGAACTTTATAATGTTATAGAAACATTACCGGATAATTTCTGACATTATAAAATTTCATCCAGTCTCTCTCTGATGGCAAGGATGAAATCTTTGCTGTTCAATACTGTCACATCCTCAAGAGAAGTGATCAGCGCAAGGTCTTTTGTCATCTTACCGCTTTCAATCGTCTCCAGAGTCGCCTTCTCCAGTTTATCAGCAAATTCCATCAATTCTTTATTGCCGTCCAGCTCACCTCTTTTTCTCAGAGCTCCGGTCCATGCAAAAATAGTTGCTACAGAGTTAGTAGATGTCTCCTCACCTTTCAGATAGCGATAATAATGTCTCTGTACAGTTCCATGAGCAGCTTCATATTCGTAATATCCCTGTGGAGATACCAGTACAGATGTCATCATAGCCAGAGAACCAAATGCTGAAGAAACCATATCGCTCATAACATCTCCATCATAGTTCTTGCAGGCCCAGATAAATCCGCCTTCAGCCTTCATGACACGAGCTACGATATCATCGATCAGGCTGTAGAAATATTCAATGCCTGCTGCCTCGAATTTCTCCTTAAACTCATCTTCATAAATAGTTGCAAAGATTTCCTTAAAACGTCCGTCATAAATCTTGGAGATCGTATCCTTGCCGCCAAGCCACAGGTTCTGTTTTGTATCCAGTGCATAATTAAAACAGCATCTTGCAAAACTTGTGATAGAATCATCCAGATTGTGCATACCCTGAAGCACACCCGGTCCCCCATAATGATGGATCAGCTCTTTTCTCTGCTGTCCGTCTGCACCTTCAAATACCAGATAAGCATCTCCGGGGCCGTCAATATACATCTCTGTGTTCTTATACACATCACCATAGGCATGACGTGCGATGGTGATCGGTTTCTTCCAGTTCTTAACACATGGTTCAATACCCTTCACTACGATTGGGGCACGAAAAACAGTTCCGTCGAGAATTGCACGAATCGTTCCGTTAGGACTCTTGTACATTTTCTTTAAGGTATACTCTTCCATTCTTGCCTTATTAGGAGTGATAGTGGCACATTTC
>ENA-OQKV01000349-OQKV01000349.1-human-gut-metagenome-genome-assembly--contig:-NODE-349-length-18361-cov-4.508775_pt1 | contig 18361 bp, 20 predicted proteins | sample MGYA00242655_ERZ504811 | MGnify/ENA primary metagenome ERZ504811 (study PRJEB26092, sample SAMD00036406) | human gut metagenome | host: Homo sapiens | study: EMG produced TPA metagenomics assembly of...
CTTTTTGTTTTGCTTTATATTCTAATTTTCCAGTATGTAGATTGTATATGTTACCACTCCATATTTCCAATTTATAATTTCCATCAAGAGAATGACCATGTGGCACAGATGGCCAATAGTCATCGTCATTTTATGAAACTCCAATACATATTTTTATTGGAAGTTTTGGACGAAGCATAGTAATTCTATCTTTTATTTTTCTAGCATGTATTTGTTTCATACTCATACCCTTACCTTAAAACCCAAAATCATCCACAAACGCAATATCAATCATAAACTCATACTGCTGCAAAATATTCTTCTCATCATTTGCATCTGCCAATACAAGATAATACTTATCGCCATACTTATATTCTCTTGACTTCAAAGTAAACTTCTCATGGAAGGTTCTCTTCTCCGGTGCTTCTTCCCTGCTATTAGCAATCATCGGCACATCAAATGAAATCTTTTCGCCATCTTCCGTAGTAAAGTAAGCCACAATACTTCTTGCTTTCATTGTGTCTGTGACTTTCTCTGTCTGAATGAAATCAAAGTATGTGATAAGATTTGTCACCTTACGGGTAACAGATGTAAGGACAACATCCACATAATCGTATGCCACACCTCTGGTATTCGTTGTAAGTTCAATGACCGGAACTATCATCTCCTGCAGAGACGTTCCACCATGTACATAGTTCTGTCCCCCTCCGGCAACCTTGAAAATATCTGCTCCTACCGGAGTATCTACATAGAGTTTATTGAGATATGCCATTGTTCTTGCCATGATTCCCTGCTCATTTACTGCATCTTCTGTAATAAGGAATCTCTTGTTTGTATAAAGGCATTTATCCTTTGGATATGATACCTTGTCAAACTCCTGTAATCTGTCTCTCTTATATAAGAAGCCATGATCTGCAGTTATGAAAAACTTTGGTGCCGATACATAACCAGTCAGTTTCTTAACCAACTTATGTATCTCTTCTATCGCCTCTGCACAAGCATTAAATACCTCATTCTCACTTGCAGGCTTGTCTCCTCTTGCATCCACCTGATTGTGATAGATGTACACGATATTCTTGCCCTGAATCAATTCCCTGATTCGAGTCTGATTTGCATTTGCCACTTCATCAAATGACAATGCCACATTATTTTCATTATAAGATTTCAGAATCTTATCCTTTTGCTCCATACTTGCACATGCCTGTCCATCAACATTCACATTCAAGTTTCCATCCACCTGCATCTCTTTATGTGGAAGCAGACTCGCCATTCCTACTGATGTAACAGATGGCAGACTGCTAAGCATACTCTCCATCTTCGGTGTACACTTCTCATCCAATTCTAATCTACCGAAAAGTTCCTTTGCACACTCATATCGGAAAGCATCGGAAATAATCACAATGACCCTCTGCTTTCCATCGTAGCCTCTAAGATAATGCTTATAGAAATCTTCCTGCTTAGGCAGGTCTGTAGCATTCATAACATCATTTGTAAAATTCTCATTCCACTTTGGTGTTATCTTCTGCAAATATGTATTCGCATAAATATTCTCTACTCTCTGTCTTACATCAGAAAATTTGCTGTTATCTTCAATCTGATCATATGCATAATAAAACCATCTATAATATGAATCTATCAGGTATGACTCTTTCTGATAATTTGTAACCAATGTCTGAATATCACTTGAAAACTCCATAAGTGATACAGACTTCATCATCAAATACGCATACTTGATAGTTGTATATTCATTCTTGTATCTTTCGCTATAATGGTATGCCTTAGACATTCTCTGGTCAGCTACCTGAGCAATGTTAAGTCCATCAATCTGTGCATCTAAGATTTCATCATTTAACTGCTCCAATGCCCAATCAATAATAATATCATCTAACCCGGCAAAAGCATCACATGCAAAATGTCAGACATCTGGAGAGAACTGTCTTTTTTCTTCTCCACGTCTTTCTTTAATCCATCCTGTATTCTTGTCACAAAACGCAGGGACTTATCTATTCTTTCTACAAGTTTGTCATAGGCATCCTGATAATTCACATTGTCCATGACATTACGAATAAAGACCACAACATCATTACGCTTCTTAAGAATATAAGACCTCATTGCTTCCGGGACAGTAGCTTTTAATGTAGATGATGCATAAGTTAATATCATACAAGCAGACAAATCATCTATATTCGGTTTTTCAGATTGATATCCAAAGAATTTTTCGCAAAGTTCCCAGAACTTGTCGGTCAATCCATTATCATCCAATGCCTTAAAATACTTCTCATTGTCACCGAGCATCATCTGCTTAACTACTTCCTCAAAATTTGGAGTCTTTACATCCGTGAGTACAGCGATCAAACCAATATCAATTGTCTGAGCATTGTAATGGTCAATTCCAAGTTCCTTGAACTTCTCAATACGATGCTTATTCTTCCAAAAATTACCATACTGTGATAAATGCTCCTTAAAGCGATTATCAATGCCAATCTCCTGAGACATCTGCGACACTCTATCTGTATAATAAGGTGTTGAGTAATAATACATATCTGCAAGCGGATTCTCTGCATCACTTGGCTTTGCAAAGGCTGCATATACAAGATATTTACTCTCTTTATCCTCTTCGTTTAATAAATACTTAGAATAGAGCCAGTTTGTACCATCAAGAATGTGCAGCTTTACATCACCAAGCTGCAGTTCCGATACCTCATCCTCGTATTCACCTTTATCATCAAACCAAAATATGATTCTTGTCTCTGACTTGGCAAATTCTGTATTTAATTGATCCTGTATGTTCTGTAAATCCATATTTCACCTTCTAATCCATTTGTGCAGATAGTCTCTGCACAAATATTTTTATTCAGCCTATGCTAATAAGTGTCCGATAAATGGTCACTACCGATCACTTATCGAACACTTTTTATCCAATAACCCCAAAAGTGTCCGATAGTGTTCAATAAAGTGTTCGATAAATAGTAATGTGACCACTAAATCACATATTTAGTTGCCGGTCCATTTCCAATCTTCGTAATCAATCCTTTTTCTATCATCTTATCAAGTAATTTTCTTGCTCCTGTCTTTGACTTATAACCACCTATATCAGCGGCTTTTTGAGAAGAAATACTTCCATTCTGCCTGATATACTCAAGTATTTTATCTTCTTTTGACACAGCAGTTGCTATTGCGTGATTTATATTTTCATTTCTGATATCAGCAGCTCCCGGAATATATACCACTTGTCCAACTTCAAGCGTTAATGTTACCCTGTCATTGCGCTCTGAGAAATCAAATTCCGGTTTTTTCCAATTTTGTTCTGCCCATGCTGTCATAATCTTATCGACACCACTTCCGGCACGCTCACCGACATTTACAAACCCAAACATTTTTAAGATATTCGGATTTCGTGGATCACTATTGCCACCTGCATAAAATTCCTCTTTTGTTACCCTGATAGTACCTGGATTGGAAATGCTAAGTTCCTTACCCTTTTTAACAACAAGAATTCCTCGTCTACCATAATAATTTGCATGTGCCAGTGCATTTGCCAATGCTTCTTCCAATGCATCATGCACATCCACTCTATCTACACGATATCCATCTCGTCTGTTTGCAAATGGAACTGCTACATCATCGTCCATTCTGGTACGCACCTTGCAGAAAAAGTCATATATATTGCCGCTCCAATCACCTTCGTTTGAATGTGTCCGGAATAACCAGCGTACCGCTTTATCATCGCATTCCTCACGATAATCCAGAAAATAATTCGGAAAAATCTCCGTAATATGATAAGCTTCTCCAAAGAATAAAAGTCCTGCTATTGTTGGAGATAATGTACCATTCTTATTCTTTGCTGCTGCCCTTAATTTCATAAGGAACTCATCATTTTCCAAAGCATTCCAAGGATGTCCACTGTGAAGCTGTTCAAAAATAATTCTATAACCTTTTATTGTATCCTGATTCAGCACTTCCAATCCAAACTCATCCAGCACTTCCACATCACCAGATACATCTCTCTGGTCAGCAAACATCGCACGGACCGCCTCTTCTGTACAAAGAAAGTCGCCTTCATAATCTCTTTTATAAGTACCTTTCATCGGATCTGTCCCAATGTATACCGGCTTATCGTGCCTGTCTGCCGCAGGAACATCAATTCTTAATATTTTCTTTTCTCCGACAGTCACAGGTCTGACATGATGATTCAGTAAGATGTTCTTTGACACCTTATTCCTGTCATTCAATGTACTCCAAAAGTCTTTCTGATATTTTACAATCTGCTTATCTGTCAGTCCTTCAACAGTAAAAGAATCTCTGTGTTCCCTAATTCCAAGCAGAATCGTACCACCATTTGTATTAGCAAAAGAAGAATAAGTCTCCCATATGCTCTCAGGAAGTCCGCCGGTTGCCAATTTGCATTCTCGCTCATGATTTTCTCCAAGGTTCAATTCATTCAATATTTCCCGTTTCATTTATAAAAACCTCCTACCATGAATGATTATTTGCCAGCTTCCTAACATTTTCTTCCAATCTATCAAAAGTAACTATTTTAAGATTGCGCATATCATACATTGTCTGACTTCTCATATCATGAGCTATATCATTCATATAATCTCTTCTACTGACTACCAAATAATAAAAAATACGGAATATTGGTATATCAATTCCTTTCTGAGTTAATCCTATGTTTCTCATAAAATAATCTTGATTTTTAAGCATCCACCTTTGCCAGTCTTTAATCTGAGCAAGTCCCTCTTTCACGCTTTCGCTTTCAATATTAGCTGTAGAACGGCAATATGGTGTATCTGATTTTTCAAATTCCACCAATACAATACTATATCCATCAGAATTTTTCCCCAATAACATATAATCTACTGCATATTCATTTCCCAATTTCTGTTCTGGAAATAGATACGCATCATGGTGTCCAAAATTATAATCAAGAAATATCGAACCAGGAATAAACCATTTACGATTCTGTTTTATATACTGTTGTATTTCCTGCTCATTCTTAGCCTTATAAATCACATCATGATATTGCTCTGCTTCATCATCAAAATTAAGTTTTTTATACTCCAATAAATGCAAATAATTATTCGGAAACAACGATCTTCTATGCCAAATAAACTCTCTTACTGATTCATCCGGGTGTGAAAATCGTGGAAATTCCCTATGGTTTTTCACACCTTTTCGATTTTCTATTTTTTCTTCTAATTCAAAAGCTTCTCGCTCTTCGTCATTTAAAAATAATGTGTAATCTCGTTCTTGCAATGTCATATAATAAACTCTCTTTCTAAATAAAAGCAAAAGCATCTATCTTATATTTTAGCCAACAAATCCACTTTCAATGCCTTCTTACCTTCCTGAGCCACTTCCACTCCTTGGAATTTCGCATAATTCACCTTTACCCCATCATCCAGGTCAATCTCAATTCTCTGATTGGCTACATGAGCAATTGCTTCATCATATATCTTCATCTCTGCAAGCTGCTTTGTGTACTTTGTTACTGCCTTTGTAGCTTTCGATTTCTCTGATGAGGATGTTGCATTGTCAATCGTATACTGAGCACTCTGCATTGCAGTTTCTACATACTTCTGTGCCCTATGAAGATAATCTGTTCTAACTCTGCCGACTGTGTCAGCATCATATCGATGCATGTAAATAAGTGCTTTAAATCCATTCTGCTTACCACTATCAAACATCCAGTAAATAGGACGTTTTTGATATACTTTCAGATGGTCTGTATAAAAATCTTTTAGGAAATAATTGCGGATAATCTCTCTAGATGTATCTCCTTTGTTTCCTAATGCATTTGCAATAAAATCAAGATTTTCTTCCAATGTATCAGCCCCATAAACCGTTTTAATAAATTCTACCAAACGTCCGACAATATCATCTGAAAAATACTCTTCATCTGTGATAGGAATACAATTATCTTCATCTGGAATAAAAGATTTATATCTGTTACTATCCCATTCTCCTCCTGCATAAATAAGTCCATCCGCTTCAAGAGAATAGCGACCAAACATGCACCCTACTGCGTAAGAAATCAAACTCTTAACATCACGATATAAATCTGCTTTACAGATAGTAATATCTTTATCTTCTACTTCCGATGTTAATTCATCCTGCAAACCATAAATGTCGATAAAAATTTGATTTATTTTTTCCTCATTAGCTTTAAGCTGATTAAAATTATTATCACATTGTCTTGCCCACACTTCAAAAGCTCCTGAAACAGTATTAGTAATATTTTTACATAATGGATGCTTTTTGAAATCCCACGAAATTTCAAATGAATCCCATTCAGTTTTTGAAATGCTAATGCTTGATGACACTTTAGCTTCAACTCCTCTTCTTTTATTGCTGTCAATAATTACTGGTATTCGAGCCATATCACCAACTTGTGTAGTAATTGTCGGATTTAATATCTTAATACAATTTTGCGAAACAGACGAATTTAAAAATCCCAAAACATATGGCAATATTTCTTCATCTGGGAATCCACTAGACCCTTTAATATCAAATATGAATCCTTTTTCAGAATAACGTCCTGAAAAACTTGCACTAGTGATATCAGACCAAGTAATGCTTGGCTTAAAATAGTATTGTAGATTTTGTGGACGTGAGCGTAATTTTCCTTTTTCATCACAGAAATGCTTTATTTCAAATCCATCATTTTCCCAGTTTACAACATATTCTCGATTTCCGTACCATCGGCGAAAAGCACCACCCTTATTGTATGGAAACCATTTTTTTCCACTCTCATTTGCTTCATTGCAACTATTACAACCAAATCCTATACGGTTATTATCAATCTCATACCATTTTCTAAGGAATCGATCATTATCTGCAGTTGCTAATCCCTGTTTAGGCGGAGCAATTTTTCCAATACAATCACATTCTTTAAATGCTTTTCTAATTTGTTTGCTAGCCCAAAATGCAAATGGTACTCCTTCAATATCGAAAAAATTCTTTAAAGGTGTTTCATAAAAATATTTACAATTCAGATTTTCAATTGCCTCCAAAGTCTTTTTTCTTTGAACATCCATTCCACCTTTAAATTCTGAAAGTTTAATGTACAATCCAATATTCTTTTCTTTCTGATTACATAATACAAACGTACAAATAGGTACAGTAGCCTCTTCAAATGCTGAATATTCCATTTGTATAAGAGTCACAACTGACTTATTCTCCAAAATATACTTTCTTAATTCTTGATAACTCTTAATAAACATCCAAACAAACGGAGTCATAAATGCGGAATAACCATTTGGCTTACAATATCCAAAATTACGATATATGAATACGCTAAACAAATCACCTGAATATTCTTTGTAATTATCAACGACAAATTCTTTCAGTTGTCCTTCCAACTTATTCAAGTAAGGTGGATTCGTGCAAACAACCGCATATTTATTGCTCATAATTTCAGCTTGTTTTGTAAGTTGAAACATCAACGGAAGCGTTTCATTAAGCCATTCTGCTGATAAAAAATTAAGCTGTCCTGCACTTTTCTCAACTTCATTTAGGTATGTTCTAAAAGAATCGTAGTCTTGCTTTTCTACTGTTTGTAATGTTCCTATTTCACGAGCATCCTTGTAAGCCTTTACAAGATAATCACCGATTTTGTTTTTTTCTTTATTATTTGTTAAACCGTCACATTCAAACCTATCTATAGAATTACTTTCTTCTACAACAGTAAGATTGTTTTTTATCCCCTGTGTAAGTGCTCTTCGATTATAGCTACGTGCTTTCATCATTACCGCAAAATATGCTAACTGATACGCACGTTTATCTATATCCATACCAAAAATATTGTTTTCAACAATATTTAATGCAGCATCTCGAACAGAATAGCCACCCTCACGATAGATTTCCATAAGTACGTCAAATGCATATACAAGAATATGTCCGCTACCCATACAAGGATCAAAGAATGTCAAATCTGTAGGACTTATCTTTTCATCAACATACTGTATCTCTCCATTTTTAGGTGTAACATAAAATTCCAGTTTCTCCGCCAATTTGCTCTGTGGATTTCTTTCAATCCAATATCTGCCTAAAGAATTGTCTACCATATATCGCACAACCCAATCAGTAGTAAACAGCTGAGTTGCTGCTGGTATATCATCTTTCTTTATTGTGCCTTTGTAAATATTAATAATTTCATCATGTTCTCAGAAATATAATACTGATACAACCATCCTATTATTTCTACTTGTCCTTCTTTTCGACATTAAAATCATCTTCCTCAATATCATGAATAAGATGATAAATAATCCCATCTTTATCTGTATAAGAAAGTGTAAGCAATGGTTCCATATAATCTTCATTGCCCTCAAATAGGCCTGGTAATACCTCATGCAATAAATTGCACTGTTTAAGAAAAAGCTTTCTAAACAATGCATCTTGGGAACCATTCATCTTGTCATCAATGATTTCTTCTCTCTCTTTATCTGTAAAATTCCAGTCTATATCAGGAGCCATTGTTACCACATCGGGCTCATTTTTCCCTTCTTTTTCAGAAGAAAGCACACGAACTCTTACAGGATACATATAATCATTCACTTCCATAAAACGGATAGCACAGATTCTGTTAAACCATGTATACGCTACTTCTTCCACTACCGATTCAAAGCCTTTTTCATAAATCTTGGCTACCAGTTTTCTTCTCTGCTCACACTGTTTTTTGTTAAGTGTTACCTCGGTTCCTGCCGCTGTCTTGTATACCTCGAAATCAGCACCTTTTGTAATTGCTTCACTGCAATTATCCGGTGTGATTCCAAGCATACCCGCTTTATCAGTAACGGATGCTATCAGCTTATTTCTTGCATCTATCGCAAATTTCTTAATTGCATTTTTGTTCATGTGCTATATCCTCCAACCAAGCTTATCAGCTCAATGTAATTATTGTGTCTTCTTCCAGTTCATTCATCAATTTCTGCTTCATCTCGACAAGGAACTTATCAATATCCTGCTCTGTCTCTATCGAATATGTTCTAGCCCCTGCCACATTGCTGATGGAAACATTCTTACGTCTCTTTGTCTTTGCTTTAGTCGGTGCTGGAATAGGTTCAATCGGCTCTTTACCTGGTACTACCGGTGCGACAGGTGGTTCCGGTGCAGGCTGATGTGCCCTCTCATATTCATCTATCTCATCCAGACACTTTATTTTTAAAGTATCACTTTCCAGCTTGATATTCTTAATTGCAGCAATATCACTGGATGTTCTGAGTTTCTCCCAGATTTCATCAAATCTCTGATTGATACGAGGACGGAGCACTTCCGCAAATGGCTTAGTATCCAATACTTCTTTCACTTTAAGGAAGTCGTCATGTACTAATGGATCCATGATAGCTGCTTCCTTTTCAAGTAATCCCATATGAAGCTCTTCAAATCTCTTATTTAATTCCGGTAATCTCTGGATCTTACTGAAAGGCTTGCTGTCCTTTACGATAGTCTCTATCTCTTCGACTACCTTTAACAGCTCCTGGTCACTTACATAAGTCTTGCTGTTTCCAAAATATGCAAGATTCTTTACTGCCTCTTCAAAAATCTTTTTCTGATCTCCCTTAAAGAAATCAAATACAGGTGCAGTATCTTCTGCATCATCAAGCAGGTCATCTCTCTTCTTATCTACTGTCTTGAAGAACTCTGTAGGCTCATTGATATCAAGGAGTTCTGCAAGTCTCTTTCTTGCCTCTTCCATCAGTCGCTTACAAGGATATTTCGGATTGATTCTGTACTCTACAAGGATGTCATCGTATACTTCAACTTTATCCTTCGCTCTGTTCTTGAAGCTGCTCATGATTTTGTCATCATCATCACTGGATACAGTAAATCCGAAGTAATCCTTCATAACTTCTTTTGCGGAGCGAATCTGTCCATCAGTTGCTCTTTCTCTGATGTCTATCAGGAGTTTCTCTACATACTCTCGCTTTGTAATATATCTAACCAATTCATCCTGATTCGTTGAAAGTAATGACAAGCTCTGACTGTTAAGAGTAAGAGACACTCTTCCCAGCTTGAACAGCATTGCAACAAGCCACTGCACATCCTTTGGATCAAATCCATAAGGTGCTGCACCAAACTTATCCTGTAATGACTTGAGGGATGTCTTCATATGTCTGGAATTGTTTAATCCGATTACCTGCACCACCTCCTCCAACGCAAGCTTATTTGGTGTGGTATCACTTGTACCAAGGAAGCTCATCTGACCATCGCTGTGTTTAAAGATGGCGCTGATATCTGAAAGCTCCGGTGCTGTCTCCATATAGGTAAGCTTATTGTATTTCATTGCTACGAGCTTACCAAGTGCTTCATTAATTCTAGTTGCCGGCTCCTTAGCTGAAATGGTTGCCTTATCGCCATTTACATAGATATCAGCATTTTTTAATGCATCCTCAATAAAGATTCGGATTCTGTCCTTCTTCTCAATACGCTCATCCTCTTTTGCCCTGCGGATGCTGTCAAAGCTGCCTCTGGCTCCGGACGCATTTTTATTAAGGAATTTATATATTTTGATGGATTCTGTAATCTCATCAAGGAATGTGCTGTCATTTGGCAGCTTTACAATCACACTGCTTTCCTGTGCTGAGAGCAGACGAAGTGCAGAGTCTGCATAATCCCCGCCATAAGGTGTAATAACTGTCACTCCGATATCGTTAGACTGATTGCCCTTGAAGAATCGGTCATCCACCTTCTGGTTGAATGGGAATAAGTAACGGCTGCTGTAACGGTATTTCTTCTCTGTATAGATTTCCTCAAAGATAACTGTAGAAGCCTCTCCGATGATTTCTCCCATCTCTACTGACTCATTATTGATGGCATTATTGATTTCCTGCTCCTCATTTGTCAGGAAGATGTATATTTCACCATTCTTCTGTACAAGTGTCTCTTTAATCAGCTTCTTTAATGATTCTTCAATCTTAGAACGGACTTCAATCCTCTCATCATCAATATTGGAAATCATAAGTGTAGTAAGATTATCTACATTTGCCTTGATTTCCTTGACATATTTAATCATAAAGAGAACTTTCAAAAGCTCTACATCAAACTCATCCAGCTTACTGTTATTTTCTGCATCTGAGATTACCTGACTGTGCTGGTGGTCAATAAACTTATGCAATGGATCGTAGAAGAAGCTAAACGGAACCAATACTCCATCCTCTTTATCCATTACTCTGATTGCCGACTCCTGAAACAGTGCAAGCATAGAACGTGACTGATCAGACAGATGCTTTCCACTAGCACCATGTGTTCTGACGGCAGTAAGTACCTGTCCTAAAAGATTGAACTGATATGGTATGAACGGATAGCAGTCTGCGAAATCCGCCTTATCTGCATACAGCTTCTTGTCCGCTGTATCCGCTGTAAATGTAATAAGATTCTTGATAATTGATTCTTTCTGCTCATAGAGAAGTCTGAGCGTCTGTGTTGCTGTCTCATTCTTTGCAAGCACACGCTTACGAATTACTTCATCAACATTGGATGCCGAAAGAGAAAGTCTCGTATCAAAACGTCCCTGAATCTTAGAGAAGTCATTTCCCTTTGTCTTTGTAATAGAATCAATATCCTCCTGGCTCGTTACGATAACCCATGCCTTACCTTTGCAGGCTGTTCCAAGGTCTTCCACAATTGTCTGGAGGTTGAGCATAAGCTGTGTGTCATCTGCAATATACTGACCGATTTCATCCACTAAGAAGATAACATGATGATTCGGACCTTTCTTCGCACAATATTCCTGCACAAGTGATACAAACTTCTCGATACTGAGGTCATAGCTCCCCTTTGCATTCTTGCACCAGTTGCGGGCTGCTTCCTCACTCATGAAATCCATCTCGACTAATGTCTTTACTACTTTATCCTGAATAACTGCAAATGCCTGTCTCTTTTTCTCCCAAGGTGCTCCTGCATTCGCTTCGAACTTCGCTTTGAACTCTTCAAATCTGCCCTCGTTATCCAACTGGCGCTCAAATTCTGCGAGATAAGGTATTGAACCACAATATCCCTGCATCTCATTGAACACCTTCATAAACACTTCAACGATAGCCTCCTTACCTGAGCCTACCTTCGCTGAGCCTTTTGAATCAATATTAAAAAGCATGACATCTGACTCAATTGTTCCAGCCTTTGTCATCTCTGCAATAAGCATTGGATCTTCTATTTTTTACCATCTGTAAAATACTCAATGGCTCTTTTACCTTCTACTGTGCTGTTTTTCAATAAATAAGACAGTATTTTCAAGAAGTGAGATTTACCACTTCCAAAGAATCCGGAAATCCAGACACCCATCTTATCTGTATATCCGTCTACACCCTTTTCATAATTGTTAAAGAAATCCCTGAAATGCTTCAGAAGTTCCTTGGTCACTACATATTCATCTAATTCCTGATATACATTTTCTTCATCCGACTGACCCACTTTAATAACGCCCTTGATGTCACGATCAATCTGCTTTTCAAACATATTTTTAATCTGCATTGTATTTCCTCCTCTACACCAGACGGAATGCCCTGTAATAGTTGTGTGAATCCATCGTTCCAAATAATTTCAAATCCTGTCCGCTATACTCTCCCGGATAGAAAAGCACTACCGGCACACTGTCAAGTACCTGATGCAGGTTATTTAAGATGTTGTGGCTTGCTATTATCGGATGGCACTTGCCTACTCCGGTAAGAAATACCACACTGTCTGTCAAATCTTCCTGCAATATTCTTGATATGATTAGATTCAGCTCATTTGTCTCATCCAGTCCCAAAGTCTCTACAAGGCTGTCTGCCATTTCAAAAAATCCATTCTCTTTTTCCAAATCAAAGAATGCTTCCAGATAACCTTCCTCCTGCAATATCTCAACCATCAGGTGAAACAGGTCAAACTCAACTATTCTGAAATCTTTGTTTCCGTTGTTTATTCTATCCTTAAGGTATGCTATATGATTTCTCACATACAGCTCTTCTCTTGGATCATAATCGAATATATAATATCCGACTTCATTTCCAAGTCCTTTATTCTCTCTAAACGACTTATCTGATATTTTGTCTTCTATCTGATTCAGTCTATCATCCAAACTTAACTTTGCCATGCTCAGACTCCTTTAACTGCATTGATATATGCATCCATCCCATTACTGTGAAGTAGTTCCTCTATACGATAATTAACAAGAGCGTGTCTGATTACCCTTGTCTTTGTTGATTCAATCAATCCCGCATCTGCAAGATTCTTCATATAACAATTCTTGAGTTTCTTAATTCCTGATTCTGACCAGCCTGCTACTTCCTCACTTTGAGTTGCCTTATCGTCAAAGAATCCATTTATATCTCTATCTTCTATCGTCTTTTCTCCAAGTATTACCTTGCCACGATACACATCATATACAAATTCAAAAAAGAGCTTATCTGTATTCATAATTGCAATCAGTGTCAGCAGCTTTGCATTCTCATTATCCACTTTAACCAAAAGCTCTACTGCTCCATCAGGCAATGACGAAAGCCGATTATATACATAATTGAATGTCCTCCGTAATCTGGTCTCATTTCTAAGCTGATAAAGATTCTCACCAATTACCTTATCCTTTATTTCATCCTTCGACATACCTGCTGCCATAAGTTCTGCTGTCTGTTTCGTCTCTACAAATGCAAATACCTGAGACACCATGCCTGCACTATAGTTCATTGTTTCCACCATCCTTATTCTTTTCATAGTGGATAATGTCACCAAAGTCGCAGTCTAACTCATCACAGATTTTCTCCAAAATATTCATAGAGACCTTCTCACCCTTTGTCATCTTGGCAATCGTACTGCTGCTTATTCCGAGATTATTAATCAAGTCCACTTTCTTCATATTTTTGTCAATTAACAGCTTCCACAATCCGTTATATGATATTGACATATACATACCTCTTGTCTTTCATAATCACTGTCTGTATTACTATCTATAATAGCAAATCCCATTGTGACCATTTTACCATATATAATGCACAATATCAATAATATTATGAATAAATGCTTCGTTATGTCGAACTTTATTTTTGAGATTATTTATTAAAAGGCAGAGTGTATATTTTCCCAAATTCTACACCCTGCCAAATAGCTATGTTTCTGCTATCAGTTTTATCAATCACCTAAATACTGCTGCATGGCCTTATATGAATTCAATGTATCCGTGTCAGCATCATTGAATGTACTGGAATATGTCTGCAGACTTCCTGACGGATCAGTCGCACAGCCCGTTAAAGCCAAATATGCGTCATAGAAATCTGACAATGCATCGTATGCATCTTTATATTCTTCCGGTGGATTCTTCAATTTTTTCATCAAGCTATTGACTGTATCCTGATTCTTATCAATACTATCAATTTTGCTGCTAAAGCTTGAATCTACAAAAAGATTTCCCAGTGCATCATTAAAATCTGACACGAAATATCCATCCGGTCTGGTATACTTATCTGTCTCATCATCTTTTTCCTTGTATATAGCATTGTACCAAACATTCTTAATCAGATTTCCGCAATCCTCAGCATCTCCTGCGCCCTTGAGCATAGTTACTGTAGCCAGTTCCAAATTATCTGAATATGTCTTAACACTTTCAGCATACTCCTTAGCTGCTTTTTTCTTCTGATACTGGGTAACTCCAAATATTGTTACCCCACCCAGAATCAGAACTGCTATTGCAATTCCTATGATTATCTTAATTTTCCTAGTGACCTTCACACCGGTTACTTCCACCTTCTGTGGCTTTTCGTTGAGCTGCGCATTTAACTGTTCTTCGACCGGACACCCACAGTTAGGACATTCTGACATGCCCTCTATCAGTTCTGCACCGCACTCCATACAATACTTTTTCTCTTCCGGTATCAGTACTTCACCACAGTGAACACATTTTTTTGCTTTATCAGATACCATCGCTCCACATCGTGGACATTCAACCATAGCCATATTAATTTCCCCTTTCTAAACACCTGCCACCTGCAGGTGATACTGCTTTATGATTCTCTGCGCAACCATCCTATTCAAATGATTATTTACCGCTACAGTATTTGTTCCATTTGAATACATAAAGTGTGAACCCTTGCATCTTTTATATTCATATCCATTCGCTACCAGTATTTTCTTCATCAGTCTTGCGTCTATAATCATACTGTCCACCTGCCCTTTCCAGCTTTATCATGATATTCCGCAATATCACTGGCCCATGTGTCATCCAACTCCACACTGCACGCTCTACTTTTTGTGACACCTCTGACAGCTCTTCCAACAGCTTCGTAATTGAGTGCTACTCCATCATGATCATTCTCATATGTTACTGACCTGTTTCTTTCAATACCAATTTTTTCAGCTTCTTTGCCTGCATCAATATTTGCTCCAAGGAATAAGAACTCCCAGCCACATTCTTTCTTTGCTTCAATCATTCGCTTAATGTCATTGTAATTAAACTCTGTACTGGAATTTTCTAATCCATCTGTAGTGATTACAAACAATACTTTTCCGGCACGATGTTCCTCCGGCAAATGTTTCTGCACATTGTCAATTTTGTTAATTGCCTGTCCTACTGCATCAAGCAATGCTGTACATCCCCGGACATAATACTCTTTATCCGTCAACGGCTGAACTGCATCAATCGGGAAACGATCATGAATGATTTCCACTTCATCATCAAAGAGAATTGTAGTCACATTAACTTTTTCTCCTTCTTTTTTCTGCCTCTCTATCATCCCGTTAAACCCGCCGATTGTGTCGCTCTCCAGTCCACCCATTGAACCACTTCTGTCCAAAATAAAAACCAGCTCTGTTAATTCCACATTCATGTGATTTACCTCCTTCGGTTTATTGTAATCACATTATATCTACGAAACTAACAGAGCTGGTCGCATGATAGGCGACAATTTCATATCTCCAAGCCTCTATTTTCTTTTTTCATAACCGGGGCAGTTTGCAGAACTGCACCATTTATCATATTTGGAACATATTCCTCTACCTGAAAAATGCACGCAGTTCTTTCCAAGTCTTCCTGTTTTCTTAACTTTGTAAAAACCGCCTGCACTATTTTTTACATGAAGTACGCTTTTTCCTCCGTCGTACATCCGCTTCTTCTTTTTTTGCATATACTTCACCTACTCAAAAATTGGCTGTCCATAAGCATCTAATATCTCATTAATTTCAAACATATCGTATATCTTATTCTGTAAGAAATAAGCTACGATAATATCCGTCTTTGAACTTCTTGAAAACGCAAAGCCTGCTGAATTTAGAAGATCCTTCGCTTCGTCAATAGATAATTCTAATGCTATTGCAAACGCAAGCACAGTCTTCTTATTTGGCGTATAATTCACATCTTTTCTGATTTTTGAGAAATGTCTTCGATCCACATAAGCTTTATTATATGCTTCAGAATCAGTCATCCCTCTCTCATCAATTAAACGCAATAGTCTTTGGGAAAATGTCTCATCCATCTGCCCCATAAGGCTTTCTATATTACGGTTTGTTGCCAATGTCGAAGACATAGAGTCAGTTGCTTTCGTTTTCTGCATACTTTCAACATCAAACGATTCTACGGCACTTTCATCTATCTCAATATCTGTATCTTCTTCGGCATCACATTTTTTTGTTGCTTTTTTCTTTCTAAATTCCGAGATTCTATCAAATATAGACTTCATTTCTTTATCCAGTTTAATATCATCCGGCTTGTCTATGTAATATTTATCTATGTATTTTCCGACTGATTCATATAATTTCTGGTCTCTCATTTCTGACTCCTTCATCTATATCATATTTTCTGTATCTTGCTTCCTTATCCTGTCTAATATTATGTCATTACGGCTTCTTTTTTTCACTATTTGCCTGCCATACTTACCAATCCTCGTCAAATTCATCCATTGCGTCATCCACACCATCGGCATAATCACCTGCATCTTCATTTATCAATCTTTCGCAATCATCAATTAATATCCTAATTGCTTCCAACTCCATCAGCTTAAATTTCACTTCAATATCCGCAAAAATAACTGTATTGAAATCATTATTTATTGCTTTCAAATTAGCCTGTAGTTTCTTTTCAGTTTGTTGTTTCATCTTGCACTCCTTTAGTCAAAATCATAATCATCCGGATCTAAGCCGGCATCCTCCAATGCCTCTCTTCTTTCGTCTGCATCCATATATTCAAGCTCTGTTGCATCTAGTCCTGCCAAGGATAACTCATCTTCTAGTTCATCCACCTCACTTGTTTCCGTATCTTCATGACCGAAAACTACATCATCCATTACAGAATACTCATAAGCATTAAGTTTTCCATCTCCATCAAAGTCAAAATCCGAATCAAATAATCTTCCATCTGTTCCTAACATATCCCTGTCCTCCTAATTATCGTAATGATTGAATCCACCAAACAAACCTCTGTCACTATGACTTGTCTTATGTCCATTATTATCATATGTGTTGACACTTCCAAATAATCCAGGGCGGCTGTGTCCTACTTTGTGACCACTATTATCGTAATGATTCATTGTACCAAACAATCCGGGACTGCTATGTCCTACTTTATGTCCATTAGCATCATAGTTGTTCATACTACCAAAGAATCCCGGTCTGCTCTCTCCAATTTTATTGCCATTTGCATCATAATGCTTCATTGTGCCAAATAATCCGGGGCGACTATATCCTTCTTTTTTCATATCAATCAGCTCCTTTCAAACAATTTTTACATGTTTTAAAGTTCTTTGTACTTACATTATACGCACACCATGTGTCCAATAAAAGGACAACTATGAATTCAAACGATTCTTATTTCATGTGCTATCATAATTATAACAAGAACCATTTCTTATGTGTCGCATTTCAGGCGACAAAAAAAAGACGCAGAATCTATCCCACGTCCTCAAACTATCTGGCTTTCCATCTATTTTACTAGTTCAACGCTCTCCGTTACGCTCCTTCATCTCATCAATCGCATAGCTGATTTCATCAATCTACTCATTGAGCATTCTTTCCTTTCTCTCTGCTGAGACCTGGATTTTCTCAAACTGCGAGTGCGACATGATAATACAGTCATAGTCACCTGTCGCAATCCTTGATACGAACTGCTTTCTGCGGCTTTTTTCAAAATCACGCTCCGTGGCAACTAAGATATTTGCTGACGGATAAAGTCTTAAATACTCTGATGCAGTCTGACCGATAAGCGGCTTTGGTACAACCATGATTGTCTTATTGGCAAGTCCAAGTCTCTTCTGCTCCATGCAGGCAGCCATCATCTCAAAGGACTTTCCTGCACCTCCTTTATCCGTGTTTTGTATATCTCTTCCACCAGCACGCCTGTCTGAATCTTTTAGGTTTACGGCTAGATACTCATTAGAGACATCTCTGTCCTAATGCCATCTAGTTAGGGAGAAAATCTCCC
>ENA-OQKV01000357-OQKV01000357.1-human-gut-metagenome-genome-assembly--contig:-NODE-357-length-18076-cov-5.373837_pt1 | contig 18076 bp, 17 predicted proteins | sample MGYA00242655_ERZ504811 | MGnify/ENA primary metagenome ERZ504811 (study PRJEB26092, sample SAMD00036406) | human gut metagenome | host: Homo sapiens | study: EMG produced TPA metagenomics assembly of...
GACGCCAATGGTCCTAGGAGGTGTCGTCAGACCGATGCCTAATCATTATACAGCTTAAACAATGAGAGGATTAAGTCCCAACTGGCTGTTGGGTACTGAAACCCTACACTTATATATTAGGAGGAGGAAGTATAATTGAAGAAACGTATAAAACTAATCAGCCTGGCAGTTGCAGCAGGGATGTTGATATCTGCAACAAATGTTTCGGCATATACACGTCAGTATACATTTCATATGAATACGTCTTATGCACATGGAAAAGAACCTAACTGTGGTTATGCTGCGACGAAGGATGATAATGAAGCAATTGCCTACATAACTATGACTCGATACAAGATAAATAGTGGTACTCCCCAAATTTCTATGTGGGTTGCCCCAAGCGGAACATATGCTCAGGCAACCGATGCCTGGACATGGACTGGAACAGCTCCTCGCAAACCATTAGGGTACAACAGAGCTGTTAAAAAGGGAATGGCATTTCAGTTATGCGCCGAACAGTTCGGAAGTGGGAGTGTTGTGATTGGAGGAAGATGGACTCCCTGATTTTTTCAGACTGCAGATTTGATGAGTATTAGAAAAATGTTTGTATGCTGACATAGATATCACAATAATTCCTTTTTGGATGCAGGTTATAACTTTCTCGGATTTTGTTATACTGTATCTGGAGAGGAATTATTTGGATAAGTTTTGTGATTGTGTGGTTGGTAAGATGAGAGGGACATATGAAAAATATTATAAGAATAATATCTCTGATATTTGTAGTTACAGCGATTGGTGGATGCGGTAAGTCTCAACAGCACCAGAAATCAACAGACTTTCCGAAAGGCATGAAAACGGAACTGACAGAACAGATAAAGGTAAATGCAGAGTTTCAATATCCTGAAAACTGTAAAGATGGAAAATGTGCGGAAACACAGATTAGTGGACAGACACTCTGGGATAAGCAGGAAGAAATTGCACAATTGTTGGTTCAGGATGGTAACATTACAAATGAATACATAGATGATTATGGGACAGTACAGTATAAAATTTATGAAATAGCTGAAAACAACGCAACTTTAGTGATTTCTGATGATACTTTGAATTATGCGACTGATCAGGCTTCTTATATAAATAATGTACTGTTTTCTGACAGTCGTTTTGATGATTATAATGGAAATAAATATCAGGATAAAACGGATCTTCCTTTTATGCCTCAAAAAGAAGCATGGAAGAATGTAAGTGAAGTGTTGGATAAACTGGGGGTTGATGTATCAGATGATGTTATATGCTATGTTATGGAACATAGTATTATGAGCGAAGAAGAAAAAAAAGCGATTGCCAGAGCTGAGGAGGAAGACACAAAAATTCCGACTGCAAAAACACAGTGGACAGAAGATGATGACTGTTATTATTTTATGACTTATACTACATGGCAGGATTATCCGGTATTACCACCTGTAATGGGAGAGGGATTTGATGAGAATAACGTATCTGTTATATACGATAAGAACGGTATTCAGTCTTTAAGTATAAATGGTTACTATCCTCTTGAATTAAAAAATGAAGTTGAGGTGGTAAGTCCGGAGATGGTATTGAAAGCATTGGAAAAATATTTTGGCAATATTATTTCCGATGATATTTATGAAGTACAGAGGATATCTCTTTGTCAGAAAGTTGTGCATGTAAATCCAGATAAACATTCAGCAGAAATTGAACCTGTATGGGAATGTAGAGTATTGGTGAAAAACAGTGATTCACCGGATAGCAGTTATTTACAAAAGATTTATTTTCATGCGGAAACATTGAAAGTAATGTGATAAATTTGAGACGAGATATGAAGAATATAATAAAAACAGATTTCAAAAGAGCATTAAAGGGAGCTAAATTTCCTTTGGCAATTATCCTGATGTTTTTTGTATGGGAATTCAATAGCAAAAGATTTGCTGACAGTCAGGATGTTTTGTACCTTTTTGTGCATGTATGGGGACGTTCAATAACTCCGCTTCTGGCAATGATTGTTACATCAACAGTTTATGTAACTTCTTATTGTGAAGATACGGAAAATCATTTTTTGAGATGCAGTATTCAGAGAGTAGGAATCAGAAAGTATGTTATATCTAAAATTATTGTTGTATTCTGTACATCTTTTCTGGTGGTGATTCTGGGAAGTATTATTTTTGTTATATGGCAGTGTCATGAATTGCCATTGGTTTCTTCTGACAGTATTACAGTAGAAAACTTTAAATCAGAGAGTTGCTTTGGATGGCTTTTACCTGAAAATACAGAATTATATATGGGGGTGCAGATATTTTTAGATGGATTATATTGCGCATCTATGAGTGTGCTTAGTCTTGCGCTGTCAACATTTGTAAGAGATTCTTATGCAGTGTATGCGTTTCCATTTCTGTCAAATTATTTCTTTATTTTTTTATTCTCAAGGATAGCAGTCAAATATCCCATGTTGTATATGGAGGAAATATATAATTCTGCAACAAAAACATACACGGATGATCCTGTTTTGCTCATAGCATATGCGCTTTTTGTGACAGTGGTATTTTGTGGGATAAGCGGAATGATTATGTTAAAAAAGATAGAGGGTGAATATCGATGAAAGTCTTGAGTCAGGCCAGGCGGATTTGCGGTTATCAATTGAGAATTCTGCGGGGAAATTATAAACTTTATCTGATTCCGGTCTGCCTTTTTGTTTATATGTTAAATGAATTGATTCCAATAAGAGATTTTTTGTTTTCTGTAAATGAAAAAGCTTCACCATTTTTGCTTCCATTTATATTCAATGATGTTATGCTGACGGCATCTATATTTGTAGCTGCTATGCTGTTTTTTATAGATGCACCATTTTATGATAAATATCAGCTCTTTGTGATTATGAGAGGTGGAACCTCCGAATGGGTGCTTGGACATATTATGTATATTTTTTCGGTCAGTATACTGTATATGTTGTGTCTGACAGGAATAAGTATTTTGATTATTTTTCCCAACGTTTGTCTGAGCGGGGAATGGGGGCGGATTTGGACAACACTTGCTCTTACTGATGCAGGAGAGCAATTTGGTCTTAGTTTTGGAGTGTCCGGATATCTTATCTTTGAATACAGACCTTTAGAAGCTATGTTCCTTGTAGGCGGGTTGGGATTTTTCATCTGTTCTTTTTATGGATTATGTTTGTGGTGTCTGAATCTGTGCGTTGGTAAGATTATCAGTTTTGTAACAGTGTCTGCATCAATTATTCTTGTAACAAGAATAAAATATCTTCCTGAATGGATAATGTACTTAACGCCAAGTGCATGGATGGATTTAAATAACCTATCGAAATATGCAAGGTATGAAATAGATGTGGTCAGAGCATTTATAATTCTGGTTCTTGGTTGCCTCTGCCTGTCAGGAATTGCGTATTATGTGACAGTGCACTCAGATATTTCAGGATGAAAGGATATAGTTGTGGATAATATGGCAATAATCGTACGAAATGTAACAAAAAAATTTGGAAATGTAACTGTGTTAGATAATGTATCTTTGCAGGTAAAAAAGGGAACGATATGTGGAATTATTGGAAGAAATGGATCAGGCAAAACCGTTTTATTCAAATGTATCTGTGGACTGCTTCAGATTAATGAAGGATCAATCTTGGTGGATAAAAAAGAGATTGGAGCAATCATTGAAGAACCAGGATTTCTCAAGCAGTATTCAGGAAAGCAGAATCTTAGATTACTTGCATCAATGTCGGGAAAAGAAAATATAGACATTGAAAAAGTATTAAAAGTTGTAGGATTAGAATGCGCTGGTAGAAAAAAAGTTGGAAAGTATTCTATGGGGATGAGACAGAGACTTGGAATTGCACAGGCAATTATGGAAAATCAGAGTATTTTGATTTTGGATGAGCCCATGAATGGTTTAGATAATAAAGGGGTAGATGAAATACGTAAGTTGATTTTGGATTTGAAAAAAGAGGGACGGTCGATCATTCTGGCAAGTCATAACAGAGAAGATATTCAAATCTTGTGTGATCAAGTGTACGAAATGGATAATGGAAAGATTATAGGGTGATATTATAGCAATTCCATAAAATAATGCAATCAAGACAGTTCAGAAGAGCGTGAAGTCCTGATTGCATTATTTTATGGAATTGCTATAGAAAATACATATGCTAAGGGGTATTATTCTGCCTGTTTCTGTGGCAGCTGTGCGAGGATGATCGCGGCAAACATGATCACGCATCCGAGGATTTCTTTTGCACTTAACTGCTGTCCAAGGAGAACCCATCCGGCAAGGACGGAGATGCAGGATTCCAGGCTGAGGATCAGGGATGCCACAGTCGGATTCATGTTCTTCTGTCCTATGATCTGCAGGGTGTAGGCTACACCGCAGGACATAATACCTGCATAGAGGATTGGCATCCATGCCCGGCAGATTGCAGAAAATTCCGGATGCTCAAACAGCAGTGCAGGAATACCGGAGAGGATTCCGCAGGTCAGGAACTGGATGCAGGAAAGTTTTACTCCGTCAGCTTTCGGAGAAAAATGGTCAATGACCAGAATGTGTATGGAGAATAAGAATGCACATACCAGTACAAGCAGGTCACCTTTTCCGATGGAGAATCCGTCTGTAATGCACAGAAGGTAAAGACCGATCAGTGCCATTGCAACAGCGGCCCAGATAAATTTGCTGCATTTTTTGCCAAGAAACAGACCGATGATCGGTACAATTACGATATAACAGGCGGTAATAAATCCGGCTTTTCCGACAGTGGTATATTTGATGCCGAACTGCTGGAAGTTGCTTGCCAGACAAAGGCAGATTCCACAGGAAATACCGCCGATGATCAGGTCTTTTCGTTTCCGGATGTTGGATACAGTGTTGTCGGATGAGCCAACGAAACTGTTAGCTTCTGTAACAGCAGTATCGGCGGAGTTTTTGCGTCCGGAAATGAGAATAAGCGGAATCAGTACAACTGATCCGAGCAGGGAACGGACTGCACTAAATGTAAATCCACCGACATACTCCATTCCTACGCTCTGAGCCACAAAGGCGATGCCCCAGATAATTGCTGCCAGGAGCAGAAACAGGGAATTCTTTAAAGGTATCTGTTGTTTTTGCATTTGTAAAAAATCCTTCCTTATAAATAGTGATGTGTAAATGAAATGTATAAAATGTGGATAATGCAAAATATTTATTCATACAGTGTGGACAGAAGCAGTAGAGTGTGTCTGAAAAATGCTTTCTGCAAGATGTGCGTCACAATTTGTGGGATATTTTGCCCGGATGAGGGCGCCGTAGCGGGCTACGGCAACTGAATTCGGGTGAAATATCCTGCAAAGTGGGGCGTGCAGATTGCGGGAATGATTTTTCAGACACGCTCTAGAAACTGCAAATATCCCGCTGATTTATAAAATGAATAAACACTTTCATAATTATACAATACAGACCAGGAAAGTGAAAGAAAATTATGGTAACAAAAAAGAAGCCCCTGCAGGAGGCTTCTTTTTCGCAAATGCGTAAATTTGCATCTTTAATCTTGTTGTTGACTTTCCGGATCAGATAAAGATATATTTCAGAATGAACAGCACAGCAAGTACATACATCAGTACACTGATCTTCTTTTCTTTTGCTTTTCCTGTAACGACGTTGATGATCACATAGGAGATAACACCCATGGAGATACCTTCAGAAATGCTGTACAGGAATGGCATTGCGATGATCGCGATAAATGCCGGGATTGCTTCAGTCATGTCGTTGAAGTCAATCTTGGTTACTGATGTGAGCATCAGGAATCCAACGATGATCAGAGCCGGTGCTGTGGCAAAGGACGGGATTGCCAGGAAAATCGGGGATAACAGCAGTGATAATCCGAAGAGGATGGCTGCTACCAGGGAAGTAAGTCCTGTACGTCCGCCTTCAGCAACACCGGAAGCACTCTCTACGAAAGTAGTAACTGTGGAAGTACCACACATAGCACCTACTGTAGTTCCTACTGCATCAGAAAGAAGAGCACCTTTGATGTTTGGAAGTTTGCCTTCTTTGTCAAGCATATCAGCTTTGGAAGCAACGCCGATCAGTGTTCCAAGTGTATCGAACATATCTACAAACAGGAATGCAAACATAATGACTACGAAATCAAGTGTGAAGACAATGGAGAAGTCCATTTTCATAAATGTGGGAGCCATGCTTGGGATGGAGATTCCGTTTGAGAAATCAGGCAGGAGGCTGAACCAGCCGGCTGCAGGATCAGGTTTGTAAAGTCCTGTCAATTGACAGATAATGCCAAGTCCCCATGTGATCAGGATACCCCAGAGAATGTTTCCTTTTACACTCTTAACAAGAAGGATGGCAGTGATGAGAAGTCCGATCAGCGCCAGAAGAACTGTAATTCCTTCTGTATTGAAGGTTCCGCCGGAAACGGAGGATTTAAAGGAAAATACACTTACCAGAGTGGAGTCGTTGTTAACTACGATCTTAGCATTCTGCAGTCCGATGAAAGCAATAAACAGTCCGATACCAACAGATACTGCATGTTTCAGGTTCATTGGGATCGCATTGAAAATTGCCTCACGCACATTGGTCAGAGATAACAGGATAAAAATAATACCCTCTACAAATACAGCTGCCAGTGCCTGCTGCCAGCTGTAACCCATGCCAAGAACAACAGTGTAGGCAAAGTAGGCATTCAGGCCCATGCCAGGTGCAAGAACGAATGGATAATTAGAAAGCGCAGCCATCAGACAGGTGGCAATAAAGGATGACAGTGCGGTCGCTGTAAAAACAGCTCCTCTGTCCATGCCGGATGCTTCCAGAATGTTTGGGTTTACAGCCAGAATGTATGCCATTGTCATGAATGTGGTAATACCTGCCATAACTTCGGTCTTTACATCTGTGTGGTTCTCTTTGAGATGGAATAATTTGTCAAGATTCATAATCTTTCCCCTTTTGATTTTAAAAATTGCCGGCCGTTTTGTGGTGCCTCAGATAATCATCCCGAAAAAACAGGGTGAAACTCCTGGAATCAATCGTCCCGGCATATCGTTTTGTTAACGATATGCCGGAAAAACACCATCAGAATCTGTATTTCCTGCAGTTACAGAATCTTTCTTCCGGCTACATATTTAGCGGTAATATTACGGTCATCGGAAAGGTAGATCAGTCTTTCAAGTCTGTCCCTCGGAGAGAGCTTCAGTGGAGTTGGAATAGTGCTGTCATTAAGCACAACCGCATCAAATTCATACCCCTCCTTAAAGCTTCCAACCTTTCCAAAGAAGGAACCGCCTCCTTCTGTTCCCATATAAAAGGCCTCTTCAACAGTAAGCGGCTTCATGGAAGAATCAACCAGCCGCCAGTACAGTTTGGAAACCTGAATAGCATCAGCCATAGCACGCAGAATAGAAACGGAAGTTCCACCTGCAATGTCCGATCCCAGTCCGATGTGTAAACCTTCGTCCAGATAACGTCTCACAGGAGAGATACCTGAGGCGAGATTTGTGTTAGACTGCGGACAATGAGCAATATAAACGCCCTGCTTTTTCATAAGGGCAATTTCTTCATCCGAAGAATGAACACAATGAGCCATGATCGTCGGACAGTCACCGCCGAAAAGATCAAACTGGCTATATGCTTCTCCATAAAAATGTGTATTCGGGCAAAGCTCCTTCACCCAGGCAATTTCACCGAAATTCTCAGAAAGGTGAGACTGCATCGGCAGATGATACTTTTTCTGAATCTCCGAAAGCTTCTCCATCAGTGCATCAGAACAGGACGGAGTAAATCTCGGAGTAAGGATCGGCTTTACATTTTCAAATTTATCAAGCGTATCCTTAATCCACTGAACCGTAGCATCAGCAGAAGCCTGAGCACTCTCTTCCTGCAACTGCGGAGAACCATTACGGTCCATATTTACCTTGCCGACCATAGCCTTTATTCCGGTTTTATCCAGTTGTTCCATCAGGATCTCGGTAGCAGGGACATGCAGAGTTCCGAAAATACATGCTCTTGTATTCGGGCTCTTCTTCATATCCTCAGTGAAAATAGAATAAGCCTCTTTTGCAAACTCTGTATCTTCATAACGTGCTTCCTGCGGAAAAGTATAAGTATTCAGCCAGTCCAGCAGCTCAAGATCCATACCCGAGGCACGAAACGTATACTGCGGAGCATGAAGATGCAGATCAGTCAGTCCCGGAATGATCAGCTCATCGCCAAAATCTGTACATGAGATTCCTGCAAATTTCTCAGGAAGCTCATCAAACACCCCTGCACATCGCCCATCTTCACATACTAAATATCCATTTTCAGTGATGGAAAGTTCTGTCAGAGAATTACTGTAGCAAATTGTTCCCTTTAAAACAAAAGTCCGTTCGTTCATAACCATACCTCCTTTTTGTGGTTAAGGAAAGGCAAAAAAAAATCTACCGATGCTGCCTTTACCTCATTCTTTCTCCCTGGGGAGAGAACTTATAGACAACTATTACGGTAGTTGGTAGAAACGTCCAACCGATTATGGACATATATAAGTTTACTTATATTGTTTATAAAATGATTATAAAATATTTGTAGTTAACTGTCAATTCCTTTCTGCAATTTAATTTAATATTCTTTTTGCATTGCTATTTGATAATTCATAGTCTATAAAGCATTTTACAGGCAGAATTTATATAAAGTATATGATATCCCATGTGAACTTATACAATCTCTTTCATATTTAAAGTCTTTCTTATTCATGTAGGCTTTTAACATGCGAATTGATACGATATTTTCCACCTTCCAATTACCAGCTTAGAAAAATATTTTATCTGCTATGCATTTGCAGGCATCTTAGAGATTCTTAGTCCTCTTAAATCTGCGTTATGAGAAGAAAAGTCCATTGCCTGAGCACCAGCGAGCAATCATAGACTTTTCTTCTCATGCTTTTAGCAGATTTCAGATGACTTAGAATCTCTTAGATGCCGAAACCGCATAGCAGATAAAATATTTTTCTAAGCGTCCGTTTTTTGGGAAAATATGATATAATACTCTCCAATATCAAAAAGAAAGGAAAAACAAACATGCAGCTAGACAAAGAAAACATAAAAAAAATCCGATGGCTCATCGCATTCGCAATTCTCTTATATCTGGGTGTCCAGAACCTGCACATAGTCATCAGTACTGTCAGAGTTCTGCTTGGCTTTCTCTTTCCGTTCATCATTGGCTTTGGAATCGCTTTTATCCTCAATATTCCAATGAAATTCATAGAACATCATCTGTTCGGAAAAGCCTTGAAACAAGAGAAAAAAACAGCCCAAAAACTGGCAAGACCGGTCAGCCTGGTGCTTTCTATCTGCTTTGTGATCTGTATAATCGTGATCGTTATGCTGGTAGTAGTACCGGAACTGGGGGCAACATTCGTAAACATAGCGAAAAAGATAGAAGAAAATATTCCGGTTTTCCAGAAATGGATCGACAATGTATTCGGAAACAATCCGGAAGTTGTGAAATGGGCGCAGTCTCTTGACATTGAGCCGGGAAAAATAATCGATTCTGTACTCGGCGTACTGAAGAATGGAGTCAATAACATTGTTTCCTCCACAGTGTCCATCACCATGGGACTTCTGACTACTGCAATGAATGTATCCATTGGCTTTGTATTCGCCTGCTACGTCCTTTTGCAGAAAGAAAAGCTCCTGCAGCAGATAAAAAAAGCAATGTACGCAATGTTCCCGGAAAAACCGGTCAGATATCTGGCACATGTATGGAATCTGGCAAACAGGATTTTTTCCAGCTTTATTACCGGACAGTGTATCGAAGCTGTGATTCTTGGAAGTATGTTCTTTGTATCCATGACAATCCTGCATTTTCCATATGCAATGCTGGTGGGTGTCCTGATTTCATTTACAGCATTGATCCCGCTGTTTGGCGGAATTATCGGATGTTGGGTAGCATTTTTTCTGATCCTTATGATAAGTCCTGTAAAAGCAGTTCTGTTTCTGGGACTTTTCCTTATCCTGCAGCAGATAGAAGGAAACCTGATCTATCCTCATGTGGTAGGTGGTTCTGTCGGGCTTCCATCCATCTGGGTACTGGTAGCTGTAACACTTGGCGGCAGTCTGATGGGAATTGCGGGAATGCTGATCTTCATTCCGACAGTATCTGTCATCTATACACTTTTCAGAGAGTGGGTATATGCCCGTCTTGAGAAAAAACAGCTTGTTTTATGACGAAATGATTCGTGATGTGTAGAAAGATGTATTATTGTCCGGATAAACTTGGTAACAAATTTGTAAAAGGACTGTAAATCAGTGTAAGGTCTCTGTAATTGTAATTAATTCGATATTTCTGTATTATAGTGATATCTGGTTAAAAATGGAAGGAGATCTTAAGATGGACATCTTAAAAGGTAAACGTTATGATATTATGAATGTGCTTTGGGAAGAGGGAAGACCATTGTCTGCTTTTGAGATCAATGACATTGCACCGGAACTGAAAATGCCGACAGTAAGAAGATGCCTGGAGCTTCTTTTGAAAGAGAACCTGATCCAGGTTGCGGGAACTTCAATGAACGGCAAGGTGTATGCAAGAAATTATACCCCTCTTCTTTCAAGAGAGGATTATTTAAAGGGAAATGCCAAAAGCAGAAAGATTAATCCGGTGGAAATGATGAATGCGCTTCTGGAATCTGATGGGATTACAGTGGAAGAGCTGGAAAAACTTCAGGAGCTTATCGATAAGAAACGTGCGGAACTGGAAAGCAGATAATCATAAACATAGCAGATAAAAACGGACATGGCCATCTGGCTGTGTCTTTTTTTGTGCCGTTTTTTTACAGAATTGCAATACTGTATCAGGTAATAAAAACAGCCAGATGAATAAAGTGTCCATCTGGCTGAAGCTGTTATCAATTAATTATTTCTTGTTCTGCTCAACTTCTTTTAACATCATAGCGCGAACTTTCAGTGGAAGTCCGAACAGTGTGATGAATCCATCTGCATCGTGGTGGTCATAGAGGTCACCTGTTGTGAAAGATGCAAGAGATTCATTGTACAGGCTGTATGGAGAAGTTGTACCGGCTTTGATGATATTGCCTTTGTACAGTTTGAATTTCACTTCACCTGTTACATATTTCTGTGTGGATTCAACGAATGCCTGGATTGCCTCGCGAAGTGGTGTATACCATTTTCCTTCGTAAACAACCTGAGCGAACTGGCTGCCAAGTTTCTTCTTGGTTTCCATTGTCTCGCGGTCAAGTGTAAGTTCTTCGAGCTGTTCGTGAGCTGCCATCAGGATAGTTCCGCCAGGAGTCTCATATACGCCACGTGATTTCATACCAACAACACGGTTTTCAACGATATCAACGATACCGATACCGTTCTCGCCGCCTAATTTGTTAAGCTCAGTGATGATTTCGGAAACTTTCATTTCTTTGCCGTTTAATGTTTTCGGAACACCCTGCTCGAATGTCATGGTAACTTCTGTTTCTTTATCAGGGGCTTTCTCAGGTGTAACACCTAAAACAAGCATATTGTCATAATTTGGAGCCTGTGAAGGATCTTCCAGTTCCAGACCTTCATGGCTGATATGCCATAAGTTTCTGTCACGGCTGTAGCTGTGGCTTGCATCGAATGGAAGGTCGATTCCGTGAGCTTTACAGAATGCGATCTCATCTTCACGTGACTGCATGGTCCATTTGTCTGTCATACGCCATGGAGCGATGATTTTGATGTCAGGAGCAAGAGCTTTGATGCCAAGTTCGAAACGGATCTGGTCATTACCTTTACCTGTAGCACCGTGGCAGATAGCAACTGCGCCTTCTTTACGTGCGATCTCAACTAATTTCTTAGCGATTGCCGGACGGGCCATGGATGTACCAAGGAGATATTTGTGTTCGTATACAGCACCTGCCTGTACACATGGAACGATGAAGTCATCACAGAATTCATCTACGATATCTTCGATATATAATTTGGAAGCACCGGAAAGCTTTGCTCTTTCATCCAGTCCGTCCAGTTCGTTTCCCTGACCGCAGTTTACGCAGCAGCAGACAACATCGTAATCAAATGTTCTTTTAACCATGGGATTAAGGCTGTGGTATCAAGACCGCCTGAGTATGCTAAAACGACTTTTTCTTTCATGATTGTATTCCTCCTGAAATTGGATTTTATTATTTTCCTGATTTGTAAAAATTTCCTGAGATATCCGTTTGCCGAAAGTAAATGAATAGGTCGGGAGTTCAGCGCATTATTTTTGAATAAATGCGGTAATTTCTGATTGAAATTTTTGAATAAATATTCAATACGGAACAAGATGATTTCGTGTGATTCCGCTTAACAAGTGATAATATACACCTTTTTTTATAAATATGCAATAGAAAAATGCAAAAAAGTTTTATCTGTTTTTGCATAAATATGCAACATAATATAGGAAAAGACAGGGGGAAATCCGTGAACTGAAATAAAATCCATGTAAAAACATTGAAAAATGACTATTGCATATTATGCAGGTAAGATGTATAATTAGTCCAGCACTCTGATAGAGTAAAGTTTTACTATGAAATGAAGACCGCCGGATGAGGCGAAGATGGAGGAAATTATTATGATTAAAGCAGGAATTATCGGTGCCACAGGATATGCAGGTAACGAGATCGTGAGACTGCTTCTGGGACATAAAGATGTGGAAGTTGCGTGGTATGGTTCAAGAAGTTACATTGACCAGAAATATGCAGATGTTTATCAGAACTTTTTTAAATTGGTAGATGCGAAATGTATGGATGATAATATGGAAGCATTAGCTGATGAAGTGGATGTGATCTTTACAGCTACTCCTCAGGGACTCTGTGCTTCTTTAATTAATGAAGGAATTCTTTCCAAGGCGAAAGTTATTGACCTGAGTGCGGATTTCCGTATTAAAGATGTGAAGAAATATGAGAAATGGTACGGAATTGAGCATAAGGCTCCGCAGTTTATTGATGAGGCGGTTTATGGTTTATGTGAGATTAATCGTGAGGAGATTAAGAAGGCAAGACTGATTGCGAATCCGGGATGTTATCCCACATGTTCTACACTTTCTATTTATCCGCTGATCAAAGAGGGGCTGATCGATCCGTCTACGATTATCATTGATGCGAAGTCCGGTACTTCAGGAGCAGGACGTGGAGCGAAGGTTGCCAATCTGTTCTGTGAAGTGAATGAGAATATTAAGGCTTATGGTGTTGCAACTCATAGACATACACCTGAGATTGAGGATCAGCTTGGTTATGCGTGCGGTAAGGAAGTGCTGATTAATTTTACACCTCATCTGATTCCTATGAATCGTGGTATTCTGGTGACTGCTTATGCTTCTCTGACTAAGGATGTTTCTTATGAAGAGGTGAAGGCAGTTTATGATAAGTATTATGAGAAGGAGACTTTCGTTCGTGTGCTTGATAAGGATGTTTGTCCGCAGACTAAGTGTGTGGAAGGAAGTAATTATGTGGATGTGAACTTTAAGATCGATCCGAGAACTCACAGAGTTATTATGATGGGGGCTATGGATAATCTGGTGAAAGGTGCTGCGGGACAGGCTGTGCAGAATATGAATCTGATGTTTGGATTTAAGGAGGCTGAGGGACTGTTGCAGGTGCCGATGTGTCCGTGATAGATTAATGGAAAGGGACGCTCCAGAAATTATTTGGTTTTGAACGCGGTTTCGGGGCTTACTAACTCTAAGTGTTCAGAAATTTGCTAAAAGCGTGGAAAAAAAGCTCAAACTCGCTGCGCTCAGACAGTGAGCTTTTTTTCCACAACGCAAATTCCTGAGCACTAAGAGTTACTACAGTCCCTGCAAATGCGTTCAAAAACAAATAATTTCCGGAGCTGACTTTTCCAGTAACTGGATGGCGACTGCGCAGGGGACCTGTGGCAGTCTGGGGAAGTTGTGGATATGTAAGGAGGATTTGATTATGAAGATTATAGATGGCGGCGTTACGGCGGCTAAGGGATTTAAGGCAGCGGCGGCTGCGGCTGAGATTAAGTATAAGGGCAGAACAGATATGGCTATGGTTTACAGTGAGGTGCCATGTGTGGCTGCGGGGACTTTTACTACCAATGTGGTGAAGGCTGCGCCTGTTAAATGGGATCAGGATATTGTTTATAATCATCCGTCTGCGCAGGTGGTGATCTGTAACAGTGGTATTGCCAATGCATGTACTGGTGCTGAAGGTTATGGTTATTGTAAGGAGACTGCGGATGCGGCTGCTGAGATTCTTGGGGTGGCTGCTGACAGTGTGCTGGTTGCTTCTACAGGTGTGATTGGTATGCAGGTTCCCATTGACCGTATTAAGAATGGTGTGAAGATGATGGCGCCGAAGCTGGATGGTTCTCTGGAGGCTGGTACTGAGGCTGCGAAAGCGATTATGACTACTGATACTAAGAAGAAGGAAGTTGCTGTTCAGATTGAGATTGGCGGTAAGACGGTTACTGTTGGTGGTATGTGTAAGGGTTCCGGTATGATCCATCCGAATATGTGTACAATGCTTGGGTTTGTTACTACTGATGCGAAGATTTCCAAGAAGATGCTGCAGGAAGCGTTAAGTGAGGATGTTAAGGATACTTACAATATGGTTTCTGTTGATGGAGATACTTCTACCAATGATACAGTTCTTCTTCTGGCCAATGGTCTGGCTGAGAATCCGGAGATCACAGAGAAGGGTGAGGATTACGAAATCTTCAAGGCTGCGCTGAATTATATCAATACTACTCTGGCGAAGAAGATCGCAGGTGACGGAGAGGGTGCGACTGCACTGTTTGAGGTGAAGATCATTGGTGCAGAGTCTAAGGAGCAGGCAGTTACATTGAGCAAGTCTGTTGTTACTTCTTCTCTGACAAAGGCTGCTATCTACGGACATGATGCAAACTGGGGAAGAATCCTGTGTGCTATGGGATATTCCGGTGCGAAGTTTGATCCTGAGAAGGTGGATCTGTTCTTTGAGAGTAAGGCTGGTAAGATCCAGATTATTGAGAATGGTGTGGCTGTGGATTACAGTGAAGAAGAGGCAACGAAGATTCTTTCTGAGGAAGCTGTCACAGCAATCGCTGATGTGAAGATGGGTGATGCCACAGCAACTGCATGGGGCTGTGACCTGACTTATGATTATATAAAAATCAATGCGGATTATCGTTCATAACAAAATTCTGTGAATAAGGGTGATTTTAACCGAATCAGGTAAGTCTCCTGCTTTAATTGCGAAAAGCAATAAGCAGGGATGGAGACCAGACATTGACTGGAAAAAGGAGAGAATAATGGTTAATCAGAAATATTTGGACAAGGCGGAGGTGCTGATCGAGGCACTTCCTTATATTCAGAGATTTAATCGTAAAATCGTAGTTGTAAAGTACGGCGGAAGTGCCATGCTGGATGATGAACTGAAGAAGAACGTGATTAAGGATGTTGTTCTTCTGAAACTGGTTGGTTTCAAACCGATCATCGTTCATGGCGGTGGTAAGGAAATCAGCCGCTGGGTTGGCAAGGTTGGTATGGAGCCGAAATTTATTAATGGTCTTCGTGTTACAGATAAAGATACTATGGAGATTGCAGAGATGGTTCTTGCGAAGGTGAATAAGGAACTGGTTGCCATGGTGGAATCTCTTGGTGTAAATGCTGTTGGTATCAGTGGTAAAGACGGTGGTCTGCTGAAATGCCGCAAGAAACAGACAGAGGGTGGAGACATCGGATTTGTTGGTGAAGTTACAAAGGTTGAGCCGAAGATTCTGGAGGATCTTCTGGAGAAAGATTTCCTGCCGATTATTTTCCCGGTAGGTTATGACGATGAGTTCGCTACTTATAATATTAATGCGGATGATGCTGCATGTGCCATTGCAGAGGCTGTTCATGCTGAGAAGCTTGCATTCCTTTCTGATATTGAAGGCGTTTATAAAGACAAAGATGATCCGTCCAGCCTGATCTCTGAACTTCATGTAGATGAAGCACAGAAACTGATCGATGACGGTTATGTAGGCGGAGGTATGATTCCGAAGCTGAAAAACTGTATTGATGCCATTGAAGAAGGCGTTAACAGAGTCCATATCCTTGACGGAAGAATTCCTCACAGCTTACTGTTGGAGATCTTTACAAACAAAGGTATTGGTACTGCGATTCTGAGAGAAGACGGGGAGAAATATTACAATGAACATGAATGAACAGATGAAGGAATCCGAAGAGAGTATCCTTCACACTTATAATCGTTTTCCTGTTGTTTTTGAAAAGGGACAGGGATGTTATTTATATGATTCCGAGGGAAAGGAGTATCTGGATTTTGCAGCAGGTATTGCTGTAAATTCTCTGGGATATCACTATCCGGGATATGATGAAGCACTGAAAGACCAGATCGATAAGCTGATGCATATTTCCAACTTATATTACAATGAGCCGATCATCGAAGCAGGTGCGAAGCTGGTAAAGGCAAGTAAAATGAGCAAGGCATTCTTTACCAACAGTGGTACAGAAGCAATCGAAGGTGCTTTAAAAGCAGCTAAGAAATATGCATATGTACGTGACGGACATGCAGATCATGAGATCATTGCCATGAACCATTCCTTCCATGGAAGAAGTATCGGAGCTCTTTCTGTAACAGGAACTGCTCATTACAGAGAGCCCTTTGAGCCTCTGATGGGCGGTGTGAAGTTTGCGGATTTCAATGATCTTGAGAGTGTAAAGGCTCAGATCACAGATAAGACCTGCGCGATTATCACTGAGGTTGTTCAGGGTGAGGGCGGTATTTATCCGGCGAAGAAAGAATTCCTGGAAGGTCTGCGTCAGATTTGTGATGAGAAAGATATTATGCTGATCTTCGATGAGATCCAGTGCGGTATGGGAAGAACCGGACATTATTTTGCATGGCAGGCATACGGTGTACAGCCGGATATTATGACAAGTGCCAAGGCTCTTGGATGTGGTGTGCCGGTAGGTGCGTTTGTATTGAATGAGAAAGCTGCCAAAGCTTCTCTGGAGCCAGGTGATCATGGTACAACTTATGGTGGAAACCCGTTTGTATGTGCTGCAGTCAGCAAGGTATTTGACATTTATGAGAATGATAAGATCATTGAACATGTACAGGAAATGACTCCATATCTGGAACAGAAACTGGATGAAATTGTTGCAAAACATGAATGCGCTGCAACAAGACGAGGCATGGGCTTCATGCAGGGAATCGTGATCCAGGGCCGCCCGGTTGGTGAAGTTGTAAAGGCTGCGCTGGCAAAAGGACTGTTGGTGATCTCTGCAGGCAGTGATGTACTGAGAATCGTACCTCCGCTTGTGATCACAAAAGAACACATCGACAAGATGGCTGCAATTCTGGATGAGTGTATGGAATAATTTTAGATACTTCAAGAGACATTTGAATATTTTTGCAAAATGCTCCAGGTATAATCAGTAACTGATTATATCCGGAGCATTATTTTTGCAGAGAAAATACCATCTTTATAGGTAAAGTCACAGGCACCGCCGTTTTTGGCGGTAATGTGGCGGACAGATTCGATTCCTATTCCGTTTCCGGAGTGTTTGGAGGATTGGAAAATATTGTTTTTTTGCTGTATTTTGCCATCGAAGGTGTTCTCCACATGGATCAGAAGCAGATGATTGTGGTGGGGATAAACTTCCACATTAATCTTTCTGCGGGCGGGCGCTGTTTTTACACTTGCCTGGATGGCATTTTCCAGCAGATTGGAAAACACAAGGCACAGATTAATCTCATCTATGGAAAGATCAGCAGGCAGAGAAACCAGTGCATGAAAAGGAATGTTTTCTCTTTCTGCAAGGGTGGAATAATATCCGAAAACACTGTCAACAGCCTGATTTTCACAGAAATGCAAGTTATAGTCAGAGATTTTTCCGGTTGCAGCGGAGAGATATTTTTTTGATCTTTTCCATGTCACCCTGTTCTGCCAGAGAGGATAACTGCACAAAGTGATGCCGGATATCGTGACGCGCCTGTCTGGCTTCTTCAATAGCCATGCAGAGATTCTCGTATCTTTCCTGCTGAAGAGTAAGAAAATGGTTCTCCTGCTGAAGTCTGGCATTTCTGTTCAGGCTGACTGCCATCATAAGAAACAGGACATAAACAGGAGCAGGATTATGAGCAGTACAA
>ENA-OQKV01000361-OQKV01000361.1-human-gut-metagenome-genome-assembly--contig:-NODE-361-length-17967-cov-3.393217_pt1 | contig 17967 bp, 15 predicted proteins | sample MGYA00242655_ERZ504811 | MGnify/ENA primary metagenome ERZ504811 (study PRJEB26092, sample SAMD00036406) | human gut metagenome | host: Homo sapiens | study: EMG produced TPA metagenomics assembly of...
GGCACGGCGTAAGCCGTGACGGAGAGGGCGAGGCCGTCAGTCTTATCATGCAAGCTTGAGCCAAGCTTGAGCAAATAAAAATCATATAAAGGAAAAAGAGAAATGGAAAAGTATGATCTGATTATTGTCGGTGCCGGCCCGGCTGGCATTTTTACCGCTGTGGAGCTGCTGCGCCACGGCAGCAAAAAGAAGATGCTGCTGGTGGAAAAGGGCAAGCCCGTGGAAAAGCGCCACTGCCCCAAAGCCGAAGTGGGCCACTGCGTCAACTGCCGCCCCACCTGCGCCATCACCACCGGCTTTTCCGGTGCAGGTGCCTTCTCGGATGGCAAGCTGAGCCTCTCCTATGAGGTGGGCGGCGACCTGCCCACCCTGATCGGAGAGGAGTTTGCACAGGAGCTTATCGACTACACCGACAAGATCTATCTTGAGTTCGGCGCAGACCCCCATGTGGAGGGCATCTACACCGGCGAGGAGATCAAGGAGATCCGCAAGAACGCCATCCATGCCGGCCTGAAGCTGGTGGACTGCCCGATCCGCCATCTGGGCACAGAGAAGGCTCAGCAGCTGTATCTGGCCATCCAGAACTATCTGGCCGACAACGGCGTGGAGATGCTGTTCAATACTGAGTGCGAGAACATCATCCTTGAGAACGAGGAGTGCAAGGGCGTGCTGCTGAAGGACGGCGATCAGGTCCGGCCTGTGTATGCGGATACCGTGGTCATTGGCACCGGCCGCCGCGGTGCGGACTGGCTGGAAAAGATCTGCGCCGAGCACCACATTGCCCACAAGCCCGGCACCGTGGACATCGGTGTGCGCGTGGAGTGCCGCAACGAGGTCATGGAAAAGGTGAACAAGGTGCTGTATGAGTCCAAGCTTATCGGCTACCCCAAGCCCTGGAAGAACAAGGTGCGCACCTTCTGCCAGAACCCCGGCGGCTTCGTGGCACAGGAGAACTACGACAACGACCTTGCCGTGGTCAACGGCCACAGCTTCAAGGAGAAGAAGAGCGAGAACACCAACCTCGCCATCCTCGTCTCCCACAACTTCACCGAGCCCTTCAACCAGCCCATCGCCTACGCCCAGAAGGTGGGCGAGCTGACCAATATGCTGGGCGCAGGCCACATCATGGTGCAGCGCTACGGCGACATCCTCGACGGCAAGCGCACCTGGGCGAAGGAGCTGGCCCAGTCCAACGTCAAGCCCACCCTGAAGGACGCCGTGGCCGGCGACATCACCGCCGCCATGCCCTACCGCGCCATGACCAACATCATCGAGTTCATCAAGATGCTGGACATGGTCGTCCCCGGCTTTGCCGCCAACGAGACCCTGCTGTACAGCCCTGAGCTGAAGTTCTACTCCAACAAGGTCAAGATGGACTCGAACCTCGACACCAACATCAAGGGCCTGCACTGCCTCGGCGACTCTTCCGGCTGGACCCGCGGCCTGATGATGGCCTCCGTCATGGGCGTGCTGATGGGCCGCAAGCTGGCTGAGAAGGAAGGCTGCTGAAACGCCTTTCTGCACTAAGCTGCGCTGAATATTTGGTTTCCGATGCCTCTCCGCACTCCGCGGAGGGGCATTTTTTGCGCTTTGTGCGGCAAAACCGTGCAGGATACAAAAATCGGCAGAAAAAGTCAATTTCCGTCAACTCCGAAAATTTATGGGAATTTGAATTGATTTTCTTCGTTCAAACTGCTACAATCTCAAGTAGAACTCAAGAAGAAATTGCGTCTTGCGCATAATGCGAGGAGGGATCACTTATGTGCGAAGCCCCCGGAAGCGTAGTAACGCTGCTATGTTCCGGCATCCAGCTTTACAGCGCCGAGAGGCGCATTGCGGACTGCATCCTTGCAGATGTAAAGCGGGCGTCGATGTGTACGTCAGCAGAACTGGCCCGGCTGAGCTGTTCGTCCGAGGCCACCGTCACCCGGCTGTGCCACAAACTGGGATTCGAGAACTACCGCAAATTCCAGCTGGCGCTGGCACGGGACGCCATGGAGCAGCAGGAAGCCCAGCGTATGCGGGACGAAGGGCAGGACGAGCTGCATCAGGCACTTCTGAACATTCTGGCAAACCGCGAAGAGGAGCTGCGGGCCACCATTCAGGCCATTGATACCCGCCAGCTGCGGCAGATCCTCTCTCTGCTGCGCAGCTGCGAGGTCATGGAGGTGGTCTCTGAGGGCGGCGGCCTGCCGGTGGCCTTCGATGCCTCCATCCGGTTCAGCCACCTGGGCAAGCGGTGCGTTTCCAGCGCAGTCCACGAGAAGAACCTTGCCTTTGCCCAGACGCTGACCCCCAAAGACATCCTCATCGTGCTCTCGGCCTCCGGGCAGAGCGCCAGGCTGGAAGAGGTGTCCGCTGCCGCCAAAGAGCGGGATGTACCGGTGCTGCTCATCACCTGTGACAGCCACGGCCCGCTGGCCCAGCTGGCCGACTATGTGATGATGGCTTCCAACCGCGAACAGCGGCTCATCGAGGGCAGCCATGCGGCATCGCTGCTCTCGCCGAACGTCCTTATCGAGGTGCTTTACTACCTGCTGCGGATGGAAAATCTGTAAAAACAAACGCTGGCACCTTAGCTGGTTGCTCATAAAAAAGTGAATCCGACCTATGGCTGCAATCAAAGGTCGGATTCTTTTTTTATGTTAGGGCTGGAATATCCATGGCTCCCTCTGACGCGGGAGGCTTGGATGCGGTGCAAAATCGCACATTACCGCACTACACCGAATAGTGTATAGAAGTGCGCCCTTACTGTTTGACAAATTGGAATTGATTTTCCTTTTTATTTCTTAGTATCAATCCAAATGAAAACTCTCTCGTCAGTTCTTTCAGTAACAACACCTCCGTTTGCTATTGCCACAGCTTGAGATGCTATGTTATCTAAAAGAATGGTTACTAACACTTTATCTATTCCCATTTCTTTCGCTTCATTAAGCAATAATCTCAGCAGTTCTTTTCCATATCCTTTTCCACGAAACGCTGGTGCAATTCCGTACCCGATATTTCCTCCTGCTTTTCTCAGTGCCTCAGTCAAAAAATGTCTGACAGAACCAAATCCAACCGGAATACCATCAGCATATAGCCAAAAAGTTGTAGAAGGCACTTTCCAACCATCTACAATCCCTTCTTGCTCAGAATCCCTCTGTTTTACAATCAGCCATTCTTTATACTCATCAAATGTTAATCCGTTGGCTTTGTTAATTAATCCATTTTCTTCAGCAGGGATCTCTTGCAGCATTGTGTAAATATCTAAGCCATCATCAACTGACAATCTTTTTAATTCCAACATTATTTTCAATTCTCCTTAATCAAATAAACTCAAGTTTATCAGTCTGTTTAATCATATCATATGGCTTCAATGTACGTCAAGAACAATCCCGGCAGACATTACTGCCGGGACTGATGCTGTTTTATGGACATCTACATTTCGTGCCGGCGTTTGTTTCATCATTGGAGCTCCAGATCACTGGGCAGGATGACATCCAGCTCTGCCGCAGGCTCTGCCACGAGGCGGCGGCTCTGGTGGAAGATGGCCTTTTCCAGCGTGTTGCGGGCGAGACGTCCGTTGCCCGCCGTGCGGGCATCCTCTGCCTGCCGGCGCTCGTAGTAGCCCCGCAGCGGTTCCGTGCAGCTCTCGGCCAGCCTGTAGCCCTTGCCCCTCGCCAGCACATTCGTGATGTCCAGCAGCTCATCGGCGGTGTAGTCCGGGAACTCTATCTTGTTCGGGAAGCGGCTGGCAAGGCCGCTGTTGGCGGTCAGGAACGTCTCCATCTCTTTGGTGTAGCCCGCAAGGATGACCACCAGCTCGTCGCGGTGGTCTTCCATCCCCTTCACCAGCGTGTCGATGGCCTCAAGGCCGAAGCTGTCCTGCTCGCCCCGGTAGAGGCTGTAGGCCTCGTCGATGAAGAGGACGCCGCCCAGCGCGCTCTCGATGACGCTGTTGGTCAGGGGAGCGGTGTGGCCGGTGTAGCGGCCCACGAGGTCTCCCCGGCTCACCTCCACCAGCTGCCCGCCCTTGAGAGCGCCGATGGCCTTGAGGTATTTTGCCACGAGCCGGGCGATGGTGGTCTTGCCGGTGCCGGGGTTGCCGGTGAAGATCATGTGCATCGAGAGGCTGGCGGTCTTGAGGCCCGCCGCCGCACGGCGCTGCTGCACCTGAATGTTATCGGCAAGACCGAAGACGTATTCCTTCACTGGTGCAAGACCCACGAGGTCGTTCAGCTCTTTTTTGATCTCTTCCACTGCGCCGGTATAGGCGGCGGGCAGCAGGTCGAAGAGCTTCCGGGGTTCGGCGTCGTTGAGGGCAAAGTCCAGGCCGTCCTCCCGGGCAGTCAGTGTGATCGTTCCGGTAAGCGCGGCATCTGTTTGCAGACAGTATTCGCTCAGAGCGCGGAATATCTTATCGCAGCAGGCCGAAAGCCCCGCCGCACCCTGCTTCGGGCTGCACTGGGCCGCCACATAGTCCCGCACATCCGCGCCCGCCGACAGGGTCAGGCCGAGGCGGGTCTTCACTTTTGCGGCCAGCGCGTTGAGCTGCTGGGCTGCCAGCGCGGCGAGGGCTTCCCGCGCAAAGGCGCTGGTCTCACAGACATCGCCCAGCGCCGAGACGAAGGCCGCACCGAACTTGTCAGCCAGCGCCTCCCGGCCCTTCCGGGAGAAGAAGACGAGGTACTTGCCGCAGGGGGTGATGCGGCTCACAGCCCCGGGGGCAAGCGCCGTTCCGGCGTCCACGAGGATGCCCTCCTTGTTGACAAGATACCGGCTGGACAGAGGCGCACTGCCCTTGACGGCCAGGTCTGTCAGCGTCTTCAAAAAGCCCGGGTAGCAGCTCTCGTAGTGCTCAAAGACCAGGATCTCGCCCGGCGCATGGAGGGCGGCGTACAGATCCTGCAAAAAGAGCTTTTCGGCCCCCGAGTCGGGGTAAAGCGCCAGATCCATAACGGCCAGCTTATCGCTCTGCAAAAGACCCCGGGCGGCCATGCAGCGGGCCGTCTCCGTCAGAGCGAAATGCCGCCCCGTGCCGGGCGCACCGCAGAGCAGGATGACGTTCCGGGCCGTAGGGGCCTCCGTCCCCAGCACGAAGGGCCGGCGCATGGCCCGCACGACGCCGTCCACGAAGGCGTCCTGCCCCAGCACCGTCTTTTTCACCTCAGCGGCCAGCCCTTCGAAGCTGCCCAGATGCTCCTGTCTGACTTCGGTGGTGCCTTTGGCCAGCAGGCCGTCGGCCTCCATATCCTCGAGCATCTTCCGGCTCTGGGCCAGCGCCTCCTGTGTAGTGTCTCTGCGCAGCTCGGCGTTCTGTTTTTTCAGCATTTCGTCCAGCTTTTTCTGCTGCTCGAGCAGGGCTGCGTTCATATCCGGCAGGCCGGACTTTTCCGGCGGCGTTTTCTGCGTATCAAAGCGCAGTTTTCCTCCCGGGCCGAACACTCCGTTCATCAAGCTCTCCCAATCGTCGGTGTATGCCATCTGCCTGCCTCCGTCCTGCGTTTTTTCCAAGTATAGTGTACTTTGCCCCCTTTTGCAAGAAAAGTCTTGAAAATCCACGGGCAGGCGGGTACACTAATTTTATATTGATTTGATATGCGAAGGGAATGGAACGAAATGAAAACGCCCGCAGAGTGGAAAACGCTGTTCGAGAGCAGCGCCTTTGCACGGCAGACAAGCTACAGCGGCCCTCTGGGGCCGGAATATAACCCCTCCGGCACCCGGCTCCGGCTCTGGGCGCCCACGGCGCAGAAGGTATCGGTCAACCTCTACCGCCGGGGCGACGGCGGGGCCTGCATGGGGACCCTGCCGCTGGAACAGCACGGGCAGGGCGTCTGGTCGGTCTATCTGCCCGGCGACCAGCACGGACATTACTATACCTTTACCGTCGAGGTGGACGGCACAGCATACGAGACGGGCGACCCCTACGCCCGGACGGCAGGCGTCAACGGCCTGCGGAGCATGATTTTAGACGCGCCTCGCATTGACCCGCCCGACTGGAGCCACGACCACCGGGTCATCGGTCCCGGCCTCCCGCCGGACGGTGTGGGAGGTCAGCGTCCGTGACTTCTCGCAAGACCCGGCCTGCGGCGTTCGGAATGCATGGCGGGGCAAATTCATGGCCTTTACCCAGAAGGGGACCACCCTTTCTTCCGCCGGCACCTTCCCCACCTGCCTCGACTACCTCAAGCGGCTGGGAGTGGGCTATGTGCAGCTGATGCCCATCTTCGACTTCGGCAGTGTGGACGAGAGCCGCCCCCTCACCCGGCAGTACAACTGGGGCTACGACCCCACCAACTACAACGTCCCCGAGGGCAGCTACTCCACCGACCCCGCGAAAGGCGAAGTCCGGGTGCGGGAGTGCAAGGAGATGATAGCCGCCCTCCACGCGGCGGGCATCGGCGTCATCATGGACGTGGTGTACAATCATATGTACCGCAGCGAGAACCCGCTGAACAGCACGGTGCCTTATTATTTCTTCCGGCAGAACCCGGACGGCAGCTTCTCCAACGGCAGCGGCTGCGGCAACGAGTTTGCCAGCGAGCGGCCCATGGCCCGGAAATACCTCATCGACTCAGTGCTCTACTGGGCGCAGGAATATCACATCGACGGCTTCCGCTTCGACCTCATGGGCCTCTATGACGTGGACACCATGAACGAACTGCGGGCCGCGCTGGACGCTCTGCCGTGCGGCAGAAACATCCTGATGTACGGTGAGCCGTGGCAGGGCGGCGGCAGCCAGCTCCACCGGTACGAGGCCAACAAGGCGAACCTCGCCATGCTGTCCGAGCGCATCGGCATCTTCTGCGACAACACCCGCGACGTCATCAAGGGCGGCTGTTTTGACGCCCGGGAGCCGGGTTACGTCGAGGGCAGACCGGGCAGCTTCTGGGACATCGGCGGGGCCGTGGCCGCGTGGTGCCGCAGCGACAAGCTCCCACCCATTCGCCCTCCCAGATCGTCAGCTATGTCTCTGCCCACGACAATTTCACTCTCTGGGATAAACTCATGCTCGTCCGGTACGCCCGTCCCGAGTACACTGCCGCCGACTCGGCGGCGCTGGCCCAGAACCGGCTGGCGGCGGGCATCTATCTCACCTGCATGGGGATGCCCTTCCTGCAGGCCGGCGAGGAGTTCGCCCGCACCAAAAAAGGTCAGGGCAACACCTACCGCTCTTCGCCCTCCCTCAACCGTCTGGACTGGAAGCGGGCCGCGCAGTTCCACGGACTGGTGGACTATTACCGGGGGCTTCTGGGCCTGCGGGCGCAGTTCCCCCGCCTGAGCGCCCCGGACGCGGCCAGCCCGGCGGCTATCCGATTTTTCTCGCTGGAACAGCCCCTCGTGGGCTGGACTTTGCCCGCCGCACCCGACGACGGCGCAGCATGGCGGGCGCTCTGCGTCTTTTACAATCCCACGGAAGACGAAAAGCGGGTCCGCCTGCCCGACGGCCAGTGGAAATTGCTGAGCGACGGCGTATCGTCTGCGCTCTGGAAAGGCCCCAGCCGGGTCTGCGGCGGCGAAGTGACACTGCTGCCATGCAGTGCAACGATTTTCGGCCAGGTATAACAAAAAGCGGCCCGCCGCTTTACGCGACGAGCCGCCCAATCATGTCCTGATTTAGCCCTGCGGGTTCTGCTGAGGTGCAGACTCGGCAGACTTCTCCTGACGGGATGCGCCGTTGGTGCCATTGCCGCTGTTGGAGGCGTTCTTTTCGCCCAGCGTCAGGCTGACAGTCTGCATCTGACCGTCGCGGGCGACGGTGATGGACAGGGTGTCACCGGAAGAGTGCTCCTGCATCAGGGTGCCAAGGTCGGTCTTCTGGGCCACCTCGGTGTTGTCGATGCTGACGATGCGGTCGCCAGCCTTGAGGCCCGCCTTATCGGCAGGGCCGCCGGAGACGACGTCCACGACGTAGATGCCGTAGGCGTTGACGCCCAGCTGTGCCGCCGTCTGTGCGTCGTTGACAGCCAGATAGGTGATGCCCATGTAGGGACGGCCCGTGACGTAGCCGTTCTCCAGCAGGTCCTGCGCCACCTTGATGGCGTCGTTGATGGGGATGGCGAAGCCCAGACCCTCAGCGTCAGAGCTGGAAGACTTTGCGTTGACGATGCCGATCAGCTCGCCGTTCATGTTGAACAGGCCGCCGCCGGAGTTGCCGGGGCTGACAGAAGCATCCATCTGAATGAGGGACATGGTGTTGACAGAGCTGGAGCTCTGGATGGAGACGCTGCGGTTCAGGGCGCTGACGATGCCGCTGGTGACGGTGCCGCCCAGCTCACCCAGCGGGTTGCCCACGGCCAGCACGTTGTCGCCCACGGCCAGCTTGTCGCTGTCGCCCACGATGGCGGGGGTCAGGCCGTCGGCATCGATCTTGATGACGGCGATGTCGCTGGTGGAATCCTCGCCCACGACGGTGGCGGTGTAGTCCTTGTCGCCGATGGTGACGGTGATGTTGGACGCGCCGCTCACGACATGGTCACAGGTGAGGATGTAGCCATCCGAGCTGATGATGACGCCGCTGCCGGCGCCGCTCTCCACCTGGCTCTGGCCGTACCAGGACCACTGGGAGTAGACCACCTGCTCGGTGGTGATGACCACGACGCTGGGGCTGACGGTCTTGGCCACCTGTGCGGTGGTCATGCCGCTGGAAACAGTCGTGCCTTCGGCGGCGCTCTCAGAGTCTGCCGAAGAGCTGTCGGACCGCTCCACCTGCTGGATGATGACCTTGTTATTGCCGCCGAAGCGTGCGCCCACAAAGCCGCCCATAAAGCCCATGGCTGCGGCCAGCACCAGAGCGACGATGCTCTTTACAGCCTGCCTGCATCTCTTCGGCTCTTCGGCGCGGCAGGGGCTGTGTTCTGCGGGCCTGCGGGGGGCGGCGTTGCGCCGCCGGAAGGCTGGGTGTTCTCGGCTGAAGGTAGAAGCAGTGTTTGCGGTGTTCATGCCGCTGGAACCCACATTGGGGTAGCCGGTATCACCGGCAGGATTATTGGAAGAGGAATAGTCATATTCCCATTTGTTTTCATCCATCGTGATTACTTCCTTTCTAAGGGATTAGAAGTTGTTTTCATAACCGTTGCGCACCGTCTGAGCGGTCTTTTTGCCCGCATACTGCGTTGCTTTCCCTTGCAATCCGCCTAGGATTGCTTCGGGAAAGCGCCTTGCCTGCCGGCAAAAATCCTCGCCCATTCGGCACTCTCCGGCTATGAAAACAACTTCGGCCGGGGGAAGAGCTTTTTCGCTCCTCTCCGGCACGGTTTTATTCTATCTGCTAATTGTGAAAATCAATCGTTCCCCCAGTGAAGAATGTGTGAAATAAAGTCTAAGGAGTTTCTATGAAAATCAGCGTCACGCAAACGGGCTTTGCCCTTTATAAAGAGGCCGACATCATCGGCCGGTGCGACGTCACGCCCACCCCAAAAGGCGCGGACATCACGGCCCTGTCCGTCCTGCCCCAGTGGCGGCGGAAAGGCTACGGCTCCTACCTGTTAAAAGAGATCTTGCGCCGGTTCGGCGGTTATGACCGGGAGGCCGCGACGGTGTTCACCGCGCCCCTGCCCGCCGACGAGGGCGAAGGGCTGTTCTGGCAGAAATTCGGCTTTGCGCCTGAGGATGGGCGGCTCGTCCGCCGCCGCACCCCCGATCTGACGGCGGTGCGCTTCGTGCAGGACTATCTTGCCGCCCATCTCCCCCACCCGAAGCTCTGCATCGACGCCACCTGCGGCAACGGCGGCGACACGGCGTTCCTCTGCCGCCTTGCCGGCCCGGAAGGCCGGGTGCTGGGATTCGACATCCAGCCCGAGGCCATCACTTCCACCCGCGCCCGGCTCAAAAAGCAGGGCCTTACGGCAGAGCTTCTCTGCGACAGCCACGCGAACCTCTTACAGTATGTCCGGCCCGGCACGGCGGACATCGTGATGTTCAACTTCGGCTGGCTGCCCGGGGCCGACCACAGCGTCTTCTCCACAGCGGACAGCAGCATCCCTGCGCTGGAAGCCGCCCTCGCGGCGCTGCGCACCGGCGGCGTGCTCAGCGCCATCCTCTACAGCGGCCGCGTTATCGGCACAGACGAAAAGCAGAGCATCCTCGGCTGGCTGCGGGCTCTCCCGCTGGAAAAATATACCGTACTGGTGTGCGATTTTGCCAACTGGGCCGACACTGCGCCCCTGCCCTGCCTTGTTCTGAAAAAATAGCAAAAACTCTTGCATCCATGTGGATTTTCTGTTAAATAAGCGTTGTATGTAATTTTATAGGAGAGTTTCCCATGTAAACAGACCCTATTGTTTGCTGATACATCCACCCGGCCCTTCGCGGGGCCGCATCTCAGGAGAACGAAACTTTTATGACAAATCGTGAAGAAATCGAGCGCCGCCGGACGTTTGCTATCATCAGCCACCCCGACGCCGGCAAAACGACGCTGACCGAAAAGCTGCTGCTGTACGGCGGAGCCATCAATCAGGCAGGCTCTGTCAAAGGCAAGCAGAGCGCAAAGCACGCCGTGTCCGACTGGATGGACATCGAGAAGCAGCGCGGCATCTCCGTCACTTCCTCTGTGCTGCAGTTCAACTACGCAGGCAAGTGCGTGAACATTCTGGACACCCCGGGCCATCAGGACTTCTCGGAGGACACCTACCGCACCCTGATGGCAGCCGACTCGGCTGTCATGGTCATCGACGCCGCAAAGGGCGTCGAGGCCCAGACCATCAAGCTGTTCAAGGTCTGCACCCTGCGCCATATCCCCATCTTCACCTTCATCAACAAGATGGACCGCGAGGCCCGCGACCCCTTCGAGCTGATGGAGAACATCGAAGAAATTCTGGGCATCAAGACCTACCCCATGAACTGGCCCATCGGCTGCGGCAAGGAGTTCAAGGGCGTGTTCGACCGCAACACCCGCAAAGTCCTGGCTTTCTCCAGCGACGGCCGCGCCAACGGCGTCAAGAAAGTCGAAGAGACCGAGGCCGAGCTGGGCGATGCCGCACTGGACGAGCTGCTGACCCCCTATCTGCACCAGCAGCTGGTGGACGAGATCGAGCTTCTGGACGGTGCTGCCGAGGAGTTTGACCTCGACCGCGTGCTGCGCGGCGAGCTGAGCCCCGTGTTCTTCGGCTCTGCGCTGACCAACTTCGGCGTCGAGCCCTTCCTCGAGAACTTCCTCCGCCTCACCCCCACCCCGCTGGCCCGCGTGGACAGCCTGACCGGCGAGACCGTTGACCCCTGCCGCGATGAGTTCTCTGCCTTCATCTTCAAAATTCAGGCCAACATGAACAAGGCCCACCGCGACCGTATCGCCTTCATGCGCATCTGCTCCGGCAAGTTCGAGCGCGGCATGGAAGCCTACCACGTGCAGGAGGGCAAGAACATCAAGCTGGCCACCGGCACCCAGCTGATGGCGCAGGACCGCGCCATCGTCGATGAAGCCTACGCAGGCGACATCATCGGCCTGTTCGACCCGGGCATCTTCTCCATCGGCGACACCCTGTGTACCGGCAAGAAGAAGATCGAGTTCGCCGGCATCCCCACCTTCTCCCCCGAGCACTTTGCCCGCATCGAGCAGAAGGACACCATGAAGCGCAAGCAGTTCGTGAAAGGCATGGAGCAGATCGCTCAGGAGGGCGCTATCCAGATCTTCCGCGAAGTGGGCGGCGGTATGGAAGAAGTCGTGGTCGGTGTCGTCGGCGTGCTGCAGCTGGAAGTGCTGGAGTACCGTCTGAACACCGAGTACAACGTCGAGATCCGGATGCAGCAGCTCCCCTTCGAGCAGCTGCGCTGGGTCCAGAACGACCCCGACACTTACGTCCTGCGTGACCTCGACCTCACCAGCGACACCAAGGCCGTCGAGGACATGAAGGGCAACCGCCTGCTCCTGTTCACCTCCGATTGGGCTATCCGCTGGGCTGAAACGCACAATGAGACGTTAAAGCTGAGCGAATTTGGCAATATTTAAGTTACAGGTTCCCAAGAGCTGCTGTGCAGAAGACCTGCATGGCAGCTCTTTTTGGAATAAATCTAAAATACAACAATATGTACCAGTCAGCGACAACACCCCCTTCGCGGGGCGCTGCCGGAAAAGAAGGTAACGATCTATGGAAAAACGTAACATTGGCAAAAGCGGTCTCTCCGCACCATTTCTGGGTCTTGGCACCTGGGCCATCGGCGGCGGCAGCTGGTGGGGCGACAACGACGACGTCCTGTCGGTAAAAGCCATCGAGACTGCCGTGGAGCAGGGCATCGCCTGGATAGACACCGCCCCCATCTACGGCCTTTACCACAGCGAAGAGGTGGTGGGCGAGGCTTTGCGCCACATCGACCGGGACAAGGTCATCCTCTCCACCAAGTGCGGCCTCGAGTGGCGGCACGAAAGCCCCGTTCTCCACAAGGTGGTGGACGGCGTGCAGACCTACCGCGACCTGTCGGCCAAGAGCATCATCGAGGATGTGGAAGACAGCCTGCGCCGTCTCGGCACCGACCATCTGGACGTGCTCTACACCCACTGGCAGACGCCGGACCTTTCCATCTTCCCGCTGGAAGAGACCGTCGAAGCCATGATGAAGCTCAAGGAGCAGGGCAAAATTCGTGCCATCGGCGCGTCCAACACCACCGCTGAGTTCATCCGCGGCTACTGCAAATACGGCCAGCTGGATGTCATTCAGGAAAAGTACAGCCTGCTGACCCGCCGCATCGAGAAGCAGCTGCTGCCCACCTGCAAGGAGCTGGGCGTGTCCATTCAGGCTTATTCTCCCTTGGAGCAGGGCCTGCTCACCGGCAAGGTGACCATGGACACCACCTACCCCGAGGGCAGCACCCGGAACACGAACCCCTGCTTCCAGCCCGCCCGCCGGGCGCAGGCCATCCGGCTGCTGGACAGCTGGTCTGACCTCTGCGAGAAGTACCACTGCACCAAGGCGCAGCTGGTCATCGCCCTGACGGCCCGGATGATCCCCGGCCTGCACGTGTTGTGCGGCGCACGGACGCCGGAGCAGGCCATCGACAACGCCGGTGCGCTCCACATCGCACTGGAAGGCGCCGACGCCGTCCAGATGAAGTGGGACGTGGACGCCATTTCCTGAGCAAAACCGCAGATATGAAACGAGCAGAGCCTCCACCGAAAGGTAGAGGCTCTGCTCGTTTTATATCTGGATTCTTTGTGATAAACTGGAAGTTGTTTATTTCTTCTTTTTCGGTTTTGGGGCTGGCAGTTCATCATACATTACATGAAACAAGCCTGTCAAAAATTCCCTATTATCAACTTCATCTACCAACAACATCTCTTTTGCTCCCTCATAGGGTAATTCATACGGAGCTGTCGGCATATAACTAATTGCTGATTTTACTGGTTTAACAAGTAATCTATCATCATAGATACCGCCTACAATCTTGCCACGATAATAAATAATAAATTCTCCCATCATAGCTCGATAAGTAATTTCTTCTAACTCAGATAGCTGCCCTAAAATAAACTCTAAGTATTCCTTGCTTGATGCCATATTTCCACCTCAAATTCATATTTCTCAGTTTCAAAAAACTTGAAATTACTTAACAATATGTGCTGTAATGATTGTATAGCTATATGAATTGATAGTAATTTTGATATTTTCAACCTCGCAATACCAATTTTTACCCTGTTTGTATATATTGCAATTTTTATCTAATACCTTTATTTTTGCAATACTCAACAACATCTGCTGTATCTATTTTTAGGTTTCTTTTAATTCTATCAATTCCCATTTCGGTTGTATGAATTTTTATCAATATTATCAAGCAATATCTTTTTATCTTCCATTCTTTCTTTTCCTCAACTTCCGATTTGTCTGTTTACATCGGTGTTCCAACTTCAATTAGGTTGCCGTCTAAATCGTAGAATCGGATTACTCGCTGTCCCCAACTATGTGTCATAAGACGATTTACATATTCAATAGAGGGATACAGTCTTTCCAATTTTTCAACAAATACCTCAATATCCTGTTCTTCAAAATACAGTTCTCAAGCGTTATTTTGGGGAAGAATATCCCTACCTAAAAATGATTTCCATATTTTCTCGTCTTGAAGGACAAGACCTTCTGTAAAAATCATATTGCCATCATTGTCAAGCACCAAATCTATACCAAACAAGTCATGATAGAATTTTCTCGATTTTTCTATGTCTTTTACCACAATCAGAACATTCTTCAATCTCATAACATTTCTCCTTCAACTCCCGATTTGCCGACCTCACCCATTCTCTTTCCAGAACAGCCCGCCGCTGGTCTGGAAGAGCAGCCACGGATTGATGCTCTTGCTGCCGAGCTTGAAGTCCATGGTCAGGTCTTCGCCCAGTGCGCCCACGGCCTGCCCCCGCTCCACGCTCTGGCCCTCGCTCACCGAGAGAGCATCCAGCCCGTAGAGGTAGCTGCGCATCCCGCAGCCGTGGTCGATGACGACGGTGTTGCCGGTAAGGGCGAGGTTCCGGGCCAGCACCACGACGCCGTTTGCGGGAGCGCGGCAGGGGTCGCCCGGGATGGTGTAGAGTTTCGTGGAGTTCGATTTGCTGCCCTGCTTGCCGCCGGTGACTTTGGTCTGGCCGAAGTCCACGAGGGTCATGTAATCCTCCGCCGGGCAGGCGAAGCCGCCGCTCCACAGCTTTTCGCGGGCTGACTGCTCATAGAGGGGCCAGACGGCGTTGCGGAACTCGGTGTTGGCAGCTTCGGAGGCCTCCGGTTCGGCTTCGATCTCAACCGTGCCGAAGTCCTTCGGGATGACGGTGATGTTCTTCACCACCGTCTCGCCGCCCACAGTAAAGGTCACTTCATGCGCACCGGCAGCGGCATTGTAGGCCGCCGGGATATAGGCGCGCCACCCGCTGCCCAGACGGACAGCCTGCACATTGCCCAGGTCTGTTTCCACCGTGGGAGCCGTCTCACCCACCATGCCGGTGAAAGCCGCGGCCACCGTGCCGCCCTGCTCCATCCGTTCGGCGGAAAGCTCCACCTCGGCGCTGGCCTGCAGGGTGAACCGGAAGGAGTAATAGTACCAGCCGGTGGGCCGGGCAGGCTTTTCCAGCCGGGCGTTCCGCCGGAGCTGGCCGGTGCTGCCGCCCTCGAACTGGGTGGCCGTCATCTTTTCCGGCAGACGCCAGACGGTCAGCTCAGCCTTATAGTCGCCGTTGGCCGGGAACAAAAAATCGTCGTAGGTGGCCGCAGTCCCCTCGAAGACCACATTGCCCGCGCTGTCGGTGATGGTCAGCGGGCCGTAGCTGTACCACTCGGGCAGGGCGAAGGCCGGGTGGGCGTCGTAGAGGACGCCCAGCTTCTGCACCGTGAGGGTGCGGGGGCTGGCGAAGACTTTATCCACCTGCCCGCCCAGCAGCGGCACCTGCCAGCACCAGCCGTTGGGCTCCAGCTCCTGCCCGGCAAACTGCACCTCAGACGCGGGCTTCGCGCCCTCCGAGGTGAACGAATAACTCACGCCCAGCACCGCCGCAAGCAGCACCACGACGCCCAGCGCGACGCCGATGAGCCATAACAAAAGCCGCTTCATCTATGTATCTCTCCTCTTGTAGCGGCCTCCGCCCTCTCAGTCACCTTCGGTGACAGTACTTCCCTTTTTGTCACTTGCGTGACATCTTCCCCGGCCGGGGGAAGTCTTTCCTCAAAGGGAGAGCCAAAAACGTGACCGTCAGGCCATAGCCTCTCCCTTTGGGAGCAACAATGATGACCGCCGCCAGTGGCGGAAACATGGAATCATTGTTGGGGCAGTGGCCAGCAAGACGCAAGTGCTTTTTAAGCACGAAGCGGATGCTGGGTGCCGCAACCCGGGTAGTGGCACGCCGCAGGCGTGACGGAGAGGGCAAGCCCGCTTTCCTATATTTGCAGATATAAAAAGGCGCACCGGCACAGCCCTGTTACAGACTGCCGGTGCGCCCTTCGTCATTTTGTTCTGTTTCGGCCCGCGTTATTCGGCAGTATCCTCAGCGGGAGCAGCCTCTTCTGCAGCCTCATCTTCGGCCTCAGCAGGCTCTTCCTCAGCGGGGGCGGCGGTATCCTCGCCGAACAGCAGACGCTCGTACTCGTCCAGCTCCTTCTCACGGCGGCGCAGATAAACAGCCACAGCAGCCAGCGCACCAGCCACAGCAGCCAGCGTTGCGATAACAGCGATCAGACAGGATTTCTTCATAGGTTCAGCACACTCCTTTTTGGTCGAACCAGCGGTCCAGCTATTTTCAGCGGTCGTTCCGCGGCACAGGCTCGGTCTATTCTGAAACTATTATACCCGGACTTCACGAAAATTACAACCAAAAAGGCAAAATTTTGCTTTTTTCAGAGTCCCAGCTTTTTCTTATACGCCTTGAATGCGCCGGGCAGGGTGTAGTCGTTCTGCAGCTGTTCGCGGCTGGCCCAGACACAGCCCGCCGGGGCTTCCGCACTGCCGACGCAGACAGAATAGCCGCTCATCCGCCACTCGATGTGGCTGAAAATATGCTTTGCCGCCGGCAGAGGTTCGATGCTCTCACAGGCAAGGCCCAGCGCTTCCAGCCGGCCGCAGACTTCTTCGGCGCTGAGGGCTTCGCCCTCCCACAGAAGCGGCTGCCACAGACCGGCCAGCAGACCTTTTTGGGGCCGCTGCTGCAGCAGGAAGCGTCCTTCGGCGTCTTCGGCCAGCACTACCGTCACCGGCTCGATCGCGCCGTGCCTTGGGCGCAGCCTTATGGGGCAGTTCCAGCGCCGTACCGGCCCTGCGGGCTTCACACAGAGAGGCCAGCGGACACCGCTCACAGAGCGGTGCGCCGTTCGGCACACAGACCAGTGCGCCCAGCTCCATCAGAGCCTGGTTGTAGTCGCCCGCCTTTTCGGGGGGCTGATGCTCCATGACCCGGGCCGTAAAAGCTCGTTTTACCGCCAGTTCTGTAATAACGCCGGGGTCATTATACAGTCTGGAAAACACCCGCAGCACATTTCCGTCCACGGCAGGCACCGCCAGCCCGAAGCTGATGGACGCGATGGCCCCCGCCGTGTAGTCCCCGATACCGGGCAGAGCGCGGAGGGCGTCATAGTCGGCTGGCAGCTGCCCGCCGTACTGCTCACAGACGATGCGGGCGGCCTTTTGCAGGTTGCGCACCCGGCTGTAGTAGCCCAGCCCCTCCCAGAGCTTGTGGAGCTTTTCTTCTTCGCACGCCGCCAGCGCAGGAATATCCGGCAGGGCGGCGAGGAAGCGCTCATAATAGGGCAGCGCCGCCGAGACGCGGGTCTGCTGCAGCATGATCTCACTGAGCCAGACGTGGTAGGGGCTGGGGTCGGTGCGGAAGGGCAGGATGCGCTGGTTCTTGTAGAACCATTCCAGCAATGCCGGGGCGATGTTTTCCACTTGTTTTGCTCTCCTTGTTGAAAATAAAAGAAAACCTCTCAGTCAAAGCCTGCGGCTTTGCCAGCTCCCCTACCGAGGGGAGCCTCTGGCGAAAAGGAAAAGTTTCCCGTTCTGCCAAAGCCTCTCCTCGTCAGGAGAGGTGGCATTGCGAAGCAATGACGGAGAGGTTTCGTTACTGTTTAGAAGCCGTAAGCCGTGCGGGGAAGGGCAGCACGTCACGGATGTTCTGGATGCCCGTGAGGTACATGATCATGCGCTCGAAGCCCAGACCATAGCCTGCGTGCTCCACGCCGCCGAACTTGCGGAGGTTCAGGTACCAGTCGTAGCTGGACTTGTCCAGACCCAGCTCGTCCATACGGGTCACGAGCTTGTCGTAGTCCTCCTCACGCTGGCTGCCGCCGATCAGCTCGCCGATGCCGGGGACCAGCATATCGGCTGCGGCCACGGTCTTGCCGTCGGCGTTCTGCTTCATGTAGAAGCTCTTGATCTCCTTCGGGTAGTCGGTGACGAAGACGGGCTTCTTGAACACCACCTCGGTCAGGTAGCGCTCGTGCTCGGTCTGGATGTCCACGCCCCACTCCACAGGGAACTGGAACTTCTTGTTGTTCTTCTTCAGGATCTCGATGGCCTCGGTGTAGCTGA
>ENA-OQKV01000362-OQKV01000362.1-human-gut-metagenome-genome-assembly--contig:-NODE-362-length-17966-cov-5.596166_pt1 | contig 17966 bp, 22 predicted proteins | sample MGYA00242655_ERZ504811 | MGnify/ENA primary metagenome ERZ504811 (study PRJEB26092, sample SAMD00036406) | human gut metagenome | host: Homo sapiens | study: EMG produced TPA metagenomics assembly of...
CCCAATATGTTCCGGTGCGAGAGTGATTGCAGGTATTAACGATTTGGCGACATTAGAGCCATTACTGGTAAAACAGTGGTCGAAAAAGAATAAGATAAAACCGACAGAGGTTTCTATTGGTTCTCATTCCATACGGGAATAAATCTTCATCAAATCTTTATTTTTTTCTGTTAGGTTATATTTCAGTAAGAAATGAAATATGGAAGGAAGGATAGTAAAGATGGAAATGATGTTGCAGACACAAAATTTGTGTAAATATTTTAGAAAACAGAAAGCGGTAAATAATGTTTCACTTAATATCGAAAAGGAACAGATTTATGGACTGCTTGGACCGAATGGTGCGGGAAAATCTACCACATTGAAAATGCTGACTGGTATGATGAAACCAACTGCAGGAAAGATTTACTTTGATGGAAAACTTTTAGATAGGAAAGATTTATCAAAAATAGGAGCGTTAATTGAAAATCCGCCTATTTATGAAAATCTTTCCGCCAGAGAGAATTTGAAGGTAAGACAATTATTGCTTGGTACAGATGAAAACAGAATTGATGAGGTCTTGCAGATTGTATCACTTACAAACACCGGAAAGAAGAAAGCAGGACAGTTTTCTTTGGGGATGAAGCAAAGACTAGGCATTGCAATGGCATTGCTTGGAGAACCGGAACTTTTGATATTGGATGAACCTACGAATGGATTAGATCCAATAGGCATCGAGGAATTACGAGAGCTGATCCGGTCTTTTCCGGAACAGGGAATCACTGTAATTCTCTCCAGTCATATTCTCTCAGAGGTACAGTTACTTGCAGATAAAGTCGGGATTATTTCAGGTGGAATCTTAGGATACGAAGGAGCATTAAAGCAGGGAGATAATCTTGAAGATTTGTTTATGAATGTGGTAAGAAAAAACCAGAAAGCAGGTGAAATCCATGGTTAATATTATAAAAGCAGAACATCAAAAAGCCAAAAGAACCATGCGAAAAAAGTTTATCTGGGGATTTCCTCTTCTTACATTTGTCATGGCATTTATATTTACTCTTGGGATGACAAATGCTTATGCAGAAAGTGTTTGGAACTGGTGGTATACACTTTTGCTGCCGGGGATGATTGCTCTATTTTGTTATCTTTCTGTGGCGCAGGAGAAAAAGATAAAATACTATCATTTAATGACTATTCCCACAGACAGAAGAAAATTGTTGCTGGGGAAAATTATTTATATTGGGTACATGATTTTGTTTTCTAATGTGATTGTGTTTGCAGGAGCAACGCTTGGAGGCTTTCTTCTAACGACACATGTTCCAGTTGGAGGAGCGTTGATTGCAGTATTGTTTCTGACGGTTTCTGAGTTATGGGAGATTCCGGTAGCTTTATTTTTAAGTGAACGATTTGGAATGATTGTAAACCTGTTCGTCTGCCTATTTATTACCGTCAGCGGTGTGGTAATATCACAAACCAGAATCTGGTATGTACTTGTTTCTGCAATCCCTATGCGAATGATGTGCCCGTTGCTTCATGTTTTACCAAATGGACTTGCCGCAGAAGCAGGGAATCCTCTTTTGGATACGGGAGTCATTGTTCCGGGAATGTGTCTCTCAATCATCTGGTTTGTTTTTGTAACGGTTCTGTTTTTGAAATGGTTTGAGAGAAGAGAGGTGAAATAAGATGATTGGAAGATCTCTTAATGCAGACTTGCGAAAGATGAAAGGAACATCTGTGATTCTGGCACACTTACTGATTCCGATTATAACCAGCGTTATATTTTTAATATATTACTTTTTTTCACCATGGAATGAAAATATGAAAGTGATTGCATTTTATCAGGCAATAGGAGCAGGACTTCCGGTACTTATTGGAATTTTTACAGCAAGTGTGATGGAACAGGAACAAAATGCAGGTGATTTTCAAAATCTGTTGTCTTTACCGGATAAACCTGCAGCATTTTTATCGAAACTGTTGATGCTACTGGTTTTGTGTCTGTGCTCTATCCTATTGACAGCAATCATATTCGGAATTGGATTTGGAAGAATCGCATCAAGCGATATCGAAATCATGAAAGGATGTATATTTGCAGCATTGCTGCTGTGGGGAAGCAGTGTTCCACTTTATCTGTGGCAGCTGATTCTGGCTTTTCAGTTTGGAAAAGGGGTATCCATTGGAGCAGGGATTATATCAGGACTAATTAGTGCATTGATGCTTACCGGACTTGGAGATTATGTGTGGAAATATGTATTTGTCTGCTGGACGGGTAGAGTACCATATACTTATCTGCAATCTGTATTGGGAGAAACTAGTGTAGGTGAATGGTTGTCATTCATACCAGGTTGCTTAATATTTACAGGGATTAGTATGGTATACTATTTTTGGTGGGTAAACCACTGGGAAGGAAACAGAATATCGGAATAGAATCGAGGGAAACTATGGCAAAAATACTGGCAGTTGATGATGAACCGGCAATTTTGGAAATGATAGAAAGCATTTTGAATAAGGATGGACATCTGGTTACCAAAGTAAGTAATCCACTAAAAATTAATATGGAAGAATTACATCGTTATGACCTGATTTTACTGGACATTATGATGCCTGGAATTGATGGCTTCGAATTATGCAAAAGAATCAGGGCACTTGTGGATTGTCCGATTTTGTTTCTTACGGCAAAAACGGAGGAAAACAGTCTGGTAAACGGACTTTCTTTAGGAGCAGATGATTATATTTCAAAGCCATTTGGAGTGATGGAACTTCGGGCAAGGATCAATGCACATCTTAGAAGAGAGCACAGGGAACATTCTGTCCGGATGGTTTTGGGGAGGGTCTGTATTCAAATATCTCAAAAGAAACTATTGGTTGATGATAAGGAACTTCCTCTTACGAAAGCGGAGTACGAAATCTGTGAATTCCTGGCTAAAAACAGGGGACAGGTTTTCTCGAAGGAACAGATATTGGAAGCGGTCTTTGGCTTTGACAATGAGAGTAATGACAGTACTATAATCACGCATATCAAAAATATAAGAGCAAAATTTGCGGATTATGATTATACACCGATAAAAACAGTCTGGGGGATTGGATATAAATGGGAAGAGTAAAGAGAAGCAATGCACTCAGCAGGATTTTTATGAGATATGTACTGGTCATGCTTGGATCATTAGTTGGTTTGGTGATTGTTGCTTATCTGCTGCTGTGCCTTTTGATTAGTGTGGGCTGTATTTATCCGGCAAATTATGCAGAGCAAAAGATTAATGAAGCATATGATACGATTCTACGTGCAGATAAAGTGACTGCTGAGATGATTCCCGCACTTTGTGATTATGTAATCTTTTCAGAGAATGGAGAGAAAATAGGTGGAGATCTGTCAGAACAATACGAACAGATAGCATGGAATGTTGCAAAGTACGGAAACGCATCCGGGAAATATTTTTATAAAGTAATTGTAAGGGAAAATGAATATGTTGTATTGCAATATCGCCTGACACCTCAATATCATTCAGCTTTTTTGAGGGAGCATTTTATAGGACCACAGAATGTGATGAGTATTATGTCAGTGATTGGAGCGGTAGCGATTATCATCATTCCGTCCATACGTTTTGGAAAAAGAATCAAAAAGCAGATGCAGCCTGTATTAGACGCAATCAGACAAATAAAGGATCAAAATCTGGAATATGAGACATCCTGTTCCGGTATCAAAGAGTTTGATGACTGTTTATCGGCAATCGATGATATGCGAGATGCATTGCGAGAATCTTTAGAAAAGCAGTGGAAAACAGAGCAGGAAAAGAAACAACAGATGTCTGCTTTGGCGCATGATATTAAAACACCTCTTACGATTGTACGGGGAAATGCAGAACTACTTTCAGAGACTGAACTGACCACAGAACAGAAGAATAATATCACTTATGTTTTGAACGGCACAACACAGATACAAAGTTATGTAAAACAGTTGATAGATGTCACAAAATCATGGAATTGCAGTGATGTTACCTATACAACGGTGAGGTTAGAAGATTTTTTCGCAGATATAAAGGAACAGGCACTCGGACTGGTAGAAATCTATCACCAGAAAATAGATTGGAAGGCGGGACAAAGTGATAAAAAGGTAACGATTGCTTATGATCCAATGTTCCGAGCCGTAATGAATGTGATTCAGAATGCAGTGGAGCATACAAAAGAAAATGGAATCATTTATATTGACGCAAAGGAGCAGGATGGCCGGCTGACATTCATTGTGGAGGATAGCGGATCAGGATTTACAAAAGAAGCATTATTGCATGGCACAGAGCAGTTTTTTATGGATGACACAAGTAGAAATGGCGAAGCCCATTATGGGATGGGACTATTTTTTGCAAAAACTGTGGCTGAAAAATATGGTGGAGGTATTAAACTTTCGAATTCTGAAAATACAGGTGGGGCGAGGGTAGAAATATTTTTCCTGAGTAGTCAGGAAACAAGCTAAATGAAAAGTCTAATCCCCCAGCATAGCTGGGGGATTAGACTTTTCATTTATACGGATATTCGCAAACTACAAGATAAAGCCAAAACTTCATATACTCTAACAGTTAGCGAAAGATGCCAGAGCAGTATACCATGTCAAACGAATTGTGTTAGTTAATTTGGATCTTATTGATGAATATCTGGAAGCATTCCGTGATGAAGAATTTTGATGAAAGAACAGGAGGAACAACTATTCCTCGAAAATTGAGAATTACATATGTTCAATTCTTTGTATTAGGTATATATTTTGAAAAGTTATCCGGTTATACTGACAATATCAAAAGGCAGAACTGTTAGAATGAGGTGAGCAGATGGATACAGCACAGAGAATAAGGATAATTCGGATGATTGAAAAAATAGAGAAGAACCCAGAATTCAGTAGTAAAATCGGTGTGAGAAATACATCTGAGTTTATATCAAGTAAACAATCAAAAAAATGAATGATTCAAATCATAACAGGAGTCAGAAGGAGTAGAATATGTTATCGTTATTATTTGCTATATGCATGATTTGGTTTATTGGAAAATTTTTTATATTTGGTGTAAAAGCATCCTGGGGAATCTTAAAGCTGCTCTGTACAGTTGTATTTTTCCCGGTGATTTTGATAGGAATGGTTGTTGGCGGACTGATTTATATTGCACTTCCATTGTTGATCATCGGCGGAATCATTGCACTTATATCATCTAACTCATAAAAATACGAGGAGGGAAGAAATTATGGGATATGATATAGAAAAAGAGAAACGAGAAGCGATTGAAGCAGGACAACGTGCGTTAAGTAGTCTTCGGACAGCAAAAGAGAACCTGAACAGTGCAAAGAATTGGGGCTTGGTGGATATGTTTGGCGGTGGATTCTTTTCTACGATGTTGAAACACTCCAAGATGGATCAGGCAAGACAAAATATGGAACAGGCGAAATATGATCTTCGTAATTTCAGTAGGGAATTAAATGATGTGAACGTGGCTTGTAATTTAAACATCAATACTGGAGACTTCTTATCCTTTGCAGATTATTTTTTTGATGGATTTGTTGTGGATTGGATGGTGCAGGATCGAATCAATAATGCCAGACATCAGGTGGAAGAAGCTATCCGCAGAACGGAATACATCATAAACCAGTTACAGCATATGTAAAGGAAAGCGGCAGTGGACCATAAATAGGTTCGCTGCCTTGTTTTTTCATACTTATTTTTGTTTCTTTTTTTCTTCTCTGAGCAATTCGATGTTTAGTCCCTGCTCTCCGGCTGTTTTATCAACCCAGAGATTCAGAGAATCTATTGCCAGAGAAATTTCATCCAGTTTGTGCTGATAAAGCAAAATCTTTGATTTCATCATCGCTGATCTTACCGTCACGGGCAATCTGGATCAGACGTGTGGTAAGAGGATTAATCTCATTCAGACTGGCAATGGTTTCTAGAATTATATTGGATAAGTCAGAAACTTCGACTTCTGGGACATAACGATGTCCGATTTCACACTTATGAGAACAATAATAATTGCAGAGATCCGGGCGCTTGTAAGCATCAGCCATCTGGATGATATCGTAAGGTGTGGGTTCCTGCATTTCATATTCAAACTTTTCGATTTTAGAATCAGAAACAGCAGTCATTTTTTCGCTGGCTTCTGATCTGGTAAGACCGGCTTCTTCCCGGCAAATCTGATAAAATGTTTTATTTTCTCTTGTAGATTGTTTCCCCATGAGAATAACCTCCCTGTATATCGCAAAACATGAGGATTATCGGGTGGTAAGTCCACATGCTGTACGTCTATTTCCTTTATGAATTTCATTATACTTGAAGCATCAAGAAACAACAAGAGATAACAGGAAGGAGCAAGTTATATGCTTTTGTGGCAAGGCAACAGCATATATGATACAGAAGCAGATAAAAGAAGGCTGCGAAACATATGGCAAGATAATAAGCAAGATATAGATTTTTTGAAAAAAATTATGTATAATTAAGCAAGAAAACACGCAAGATAATAAGTAAGATGAAATGCTGAGAGGTGAAAAATTGTGGCAGATTATACTCCACCGTTTACGATTACAAACTGAAACAGATTGATAAAATATTGGAAGAGATATTATTAAGAGCAGATGAACAGGATGAGCATGTAACAGAATATGTAAAAAAATTATTGAATGTTATGGAATACGAAGTGCCATACACAAGCACTGTTTTGATGGAAAAACTCGGGCTTAAGTCAAAGGAAACTTTTCGCAAAAATTACATGAATCCGGCTATGCAACTTCAGTTGGTACAAATGACAATTCCAGAAAAACCGAAAAGTAGAAACCAAAGATATATAAGAAGATGATAACATGAAGAGAGCCGCAACATTTCGCATTATAATCCACACAGCCAGTATGTAGAGAGAAGGGCATATCAAAATGACAGCCCATTTTCTCTACATTTTTTTATAAGCGTTACCCCATTCGACCATCATTTTCCATGGAGTGCAAACTATCGGTGAGAACTTTCTGACTGATCCCTTCAAGATTTTTCTTTAATTCATTGAATCGCCAAGGGCGTTTCAGCAGATTTCGGATAATCAGCAATTTCCATTTACTGCCGATGAGCGAAACTGTGGTTGCAACCGGACATTCCGGTAATCCGTCTTTTGTTAGACTTGTGATTGTTCTGCCTGTTTTCCTGTAGTCAAGATTAAAATAAAAGAAATCAACTCAAAAACTTAACTCTAACATTGGTTACGAAACATAGTTATTCAAAGAAAGTATTCCCTTGAGAAAATGCATACATTGAAACAGAGGTTGACTCTTTTCGAAAGGACAGATATGATAAATATATCGAGAATGGGGCTGTTTGCTGTAGTATGAAGCAGACGGATCTGTCAGTGAGACGCTGTAAATCAGAAAAAGTGGGGGACTTTAAGATGGGAGTAATGGATGTTATAAAATATAATGGAAGGTCGGATGTCTTCGCATGGAAATATCCAGGTGAAGAGCTTGGAACATGGTCGCAGCTGGTAGTTAATCAGTCACAGGAAGCCGTGCTTGTAAAAGGTGGAAGTGTGGCAGATGTGTTCGGACCCGGAACGCATACGTTGGATACAAAGAATATTCCGATTCTGAATAAGATTATTAATCTTCCGTTTGGCGGGAAATCTCCGTTCAAGGCAGAAGTATGGTATATTAATAAAGGATATTACCTGGATATTAAGTGGGGAACGCCAACACCGATTCAGATCCAGGATCCAAAGTATGGAATATTTATTCCGATACGATCGAATGGAGCATTTGGAATTCATGTAACAGATTCGGTGAAGTTTCTGACAAAACTTGTGACAACCATGAATGTTTTTGACGCAGAGACTGTAACGAAGTATTTCAGAAGTCTGTATGTGACGAAGATAAAGGATACGATTTCTTCATATCTGCTTCACAGAAAGATCAGTATTCTTGAGATGAATGCGTACATAGATGAAATTTCACAATATATGAAGGAGACAATCTGTCCGATAATGGAAGAGTATGGACTGGAACTGACTTCATTTTATGTAAATGAAATCAGTACACCGGAAGATGATCTGTCTGTGGGAAAACTCAAGGAGGCTTTATCCAAGCGTGCCGAGATGGAGATTATAGGCTACAATTATCAACAGGAGAGATCCTTTGATACATTGGAAAATGCGGTCAGTCACGGGAATGCAGATGCAGGTTCTGTGATGGGAGCCGGAATGGGACTTGGAATGGGATTCGGCGTTGGAAGAGAGATGGGGAACCAGTTTTCTTCTATGGCACAGAATATAGATTTGCGCGGCGGATATAGAAAATCAAAATTCTGCCCGCAGTGCGGGAACGAAGTCCTGGCGGATGCAAAGTTCTGTTCCGAGTGTGGAAGCCGTCTTATAAGCAAAGAGAGACACTGTACACAGTGTGGAACTGTGCTGGAAGGGAATCTGCGTTTCTGTCCGGAATGTGGAAAACGATTAGGTGGGGAGGAAATATAAAATGTTGATCATGAAAAAGATTCTGTCAGTTGTGGGGATTATCGGGGGAACATTTTTCCTTCTGGTTGCAGCAATCTGCGTGGAAGCATGGTTCTCTGATCCGGCATATGCAGCGGATATGGAAATTTCAGGATTGATTATGTGCATTGTTTCTGGAATTTTCGGGGTGATCTTGATTGTGCTCGGAATCCAGACACTCCGTCTGCAAAAGCTTTATCGAGAATATAAAGAGATTGCAGAAGCTTCGAATGATGGATTTATCCCGGATATGGCAGCGATTCTTGGCCAGCCGGAGGATAAAGTACGTCGAAATCTTGAAAAATTGTGTAAAAAGAAATATTTTAACGATGCTTATGTGGATAACAAGGCAAAGTTATTTGTTCGCAAGGATCAGATGAGTCAGAAGATTGGTAACCCCTCTTTTACAAAGACGGTCAAACAGACTGATGCAGAACTTGTTACTGTAAAATGTAAGGGATGTGGTGGTATCAATAAAATTAAAAGAGGAGCCGTGGGCGAGTGTGAGTATTGCGGTTCGCCAATCAGCGGGGAATAATAAAAGTAAGACCTATTGTGGAAACATTATCCACGATAGGTCTTTCAAATTGAAACTGCAAATACTATTCTGCGGTATACTGATCAAAGAGATCCGTGCTAATGCGCTGTATGCCATACCGGGTCCGCCACAGATCAGTACTGCGGCATTCAGTCCTGCCGCCAGATCTTCTTTTGTTCCACCGGCATTGATGTAATTCATTACATGAGAATAGATACATGGCTCGCATTTTCTTGAAACAGCTGCGACAAGAATTAATAATTCCATTGTTTTCGCATCTAACGATCCGGAATTTTCCATTGCTGCAGTAACTGTAGCACCGAAAGCCCCCATTACTTCCGGATTCGCTTCAGCATACACACCAAACTGTCTCTGATAATCGGCTAATTTTTCCTTTGCATTCATTTTTAAAAACCTCCATGATTAAAATTTGATAAGGTAAGTATAACATGGTGGGAGCAGAAGAGGATAATTGATAATTGTTATGTGAGGTATTGAGATGGTCTATTGCTTAAGAGCTCATGTTTTTTCATCTCTATTTTATTTCTTGACATATAATGCACCAGGAATTACAATATATTTAACGATTAGGTTAAATGTTAAATGAGAGGGCGGGATGAATTTTTGGGTATACAAGATACATTAAAAGCATTGGCTGATCCAATACGACGCGAGATTTTGAATTTGTTGAAAAATGGTCGGCTTTCAGCCGGAGAGATATGCGAACATTTTTCAGTAACGGGAGCATCTATATCAAGACATCTGGCAGTATTAAAGGAGGCTGATTTGATTCGAAACCAAAGAGAAGGAAAGTTTATTTATTATGAATTAAACACTTCCGTGTTGGAAGATGTCATGTTGTGGATAACAGACTTGAAAGGAGCATCGGACGATGAAGGAAATGATAAAAAATTATAGAGGTACATTAATTAGCTCTGGACTGGTAATTCTTGCAGGGATTCTGGTAGGTTTTACGAGTATACAGGGTAAGTGGTTAAATGTATTTTTATAGTGATGCAATGTGCGCTTGTGACAATCATATTTTATGATAACAGGAACAGACAACAAAGTCGCAAGGTTATAGGGATGACTATATGGATCATACCTGTTATTACATTGATTATAACGGTATTGCCAGATTGGTCAACATGGGAGCAGATACAGAGAATTTATTTATGGCATTGATTATTATGGAACAGGTTTAATGTTTATGGTTATAGGAAATTATCTGCCAAAGGTAAAACAGAACAATACGATAGGAATCAGGGTCGTATGGACATTGCAGGATGAAGAAAACTGGAATGCAACGCATAGATTCAGTGGAAAGATATGGGTGGCATCAAGTATTCTGTGCATGCTTTGCGGTCTTTTTGCAGAAAGCATAGCAGCACTCGTTTTGTATATTGTGAGTATTATGGCAGCCGCGATCATCAGTGTTCTTTATTCCTATCTCTTTTATAAGAAAAAGATAGGAACCGGAGAAAAATTAAAAATTCAGTATAACAAAAAAGTAATGGTGGTGTACGGAATCGTAACAATTTTAACTATTATATTTATTACAGTGACTTTGTTTTGGGGAAGTATTGACATTCACTTCCAAGATAACAATTTTACTATCGAGGCGCAGGGATGGAGCGATTATACAGTAGCCTATACGCAGATTGACAGTATCTCATACGAAGAGAATTTATTACAGAACTCGAATGATTATAGAACCAATGGTTTGGGAAATTTTAAATATGCTATGGGAAATTTTAGAAATGATGTTTATGGAAATTATATCCGTTATACACATTCGTCCTGTCATTCATATGTAGTCATGAGTGTAGATGGAAAAATATTGGTTATAAATGGTGAAAATGATTCGGCGACAGAAGAAATATATCATACTATCAGTGAGAAGATGTCACGGGAATTAGAATAGAGTCATCTCATTCTCAAAACTGATACTATATTTATAGGAGAATTTAAATGCTTCAAATACAACACATAAAAAAAGAGTACCAGACGGGAAGTCTGGTACAGAAGGCTCTGGACGATGTGAGTCTGAATCTGAGAGATAATGAATTCGTAGCAATCTTAGGTCCCAGTGGTTCCGGTAAAACCACGCTTCTGAATATTATCGGAGGACTGGACCGCTACGACAGCGGAGATCTTATCATCAATGGTATTTCCACAAAAAAATATAAGGACAGAGACTGGGATTCGTACCGTAATCATACGATTGGTTTTGTATTCCAAAGTTACAATCTGATTCCGCATCAGACGGTGCTTGCAAATGTTGAGCTGGCACTGACAATTTCGGGAGTCGGGAAGGAAGAACGAAGAAAGCGTGCAGTGGATGCATTGGAAAAGGTTGGCCTTGGGCAGCAGCTTCATAAGAAGCCGAACCAGATGTCGGGAGGCCAGATGCAGAGAGTCGCAATTGCAAGAGCACTGGTCAATGACCCGGAGATCCTGCTTGCAGATGAGCCGACAGGAGCACTGGACAGTGACACCAGTGTGCAGGTCATGGATCTTCTTAGAGAGGTGGCGAAAGACCGTCTGGTCGTTATGGTCACACATAACCCGGAACTTGCAGAGCAGTATGCGACCAGAATCGTTAATCTGAAAGATGGAAAAATCCGTTCGGACACAGATGAATATATTGTAGAAGAGGAAAATCTGGCACCGCCGGAGCATAAGAATATGGGGAAATCTTCCATGTCTCTTCTGACGGCATTGTCACTGAGTTTTAATAACTTAAGGACAAAGAAAGCAAGAACCCTTCTGACTTCTTTTGCAGGATCTATTGGAATTATCGGAATTGCACTGATTTTGGCTCTTTCAAATGGCGTCAACGCTTATATCCGGTCCATTGAGGAGGAGACATTGTCTGAATATCCACTGCAGATACAAAGTACCGGATTTGATCTTACTTCCATGATGGTGGGTATGAATGGGGATTCCGGAAGCAGTGATGATAAGAAAAGTGGAAAAGATAAAGACAAGGTAAAGGTCATGCAGGTGGTCACCAATATGTTTTCAAAGATGGATTCCAATGACCTTGGTGCTTTAAAAAAATATCTGGACAGTGGTGAATCTAAGATTCATGACTATACAAAAGCGATAGAATATTCTTACAATGTGATGCCGCAGTTATTCCGGCAGGACGGTGACAATGTTCGTCAGGTCAATCCGGATCAGTCATTTTCCTCATTGGGACTTGGTGCATCGTCAGGTTCGAACAGCCTAATGTCCTCCATGATGAGTACCAATGTGTTCTTTGAGATGCCGGAAGATACGGATCTCTATGAAGGGCAGTATGATGTAAAAGCCGGAAGATGGCCGAAAAAATATAATGAATGCGTTCTTGTACTGACGCCGGATGGTTCTATGAGCGACTTCTTATTATATACATTGGGACTCAGAGACCAGGTTGAACTCGATGATATGATTAAGCAGTTCATCAACGAAGAGACGATAAAAACGCCTGAAAATATTGGAACTTATACTTATGATGATATTTTGGGAAAGACATTTAAACTGGTAAATGCTTCAGATTGTTATGAATATGACGATCAATATCAGGTGTGGAAAGACAAAACTGACAATGCGGATTACATGAAAAAACTGGTCGAAGACGGTGAGAATGTAAAAATTGTGGGAATCGTACAGTCAGCTGAAGATGCGAAGGCTTCATCACTGACACCGGGAATTAACTATACCTCCGATCTTGTAAATCATGTGGCAGAACAGGCAAAAGGCAGCGAGATTGTAAAACAGCAGCTTGCGAATCCGAATGTAAATGTATTTACCGGGGAAGAATTTGGCAATACAGATGGGAACAATGGATTTGACATGAATTCTTTGTTCAGTATAGACGAGGATGCCCTGAAAAACGCATTTGGTTTTGACAGCAGTGCCATGAACAATCTTGGAAGTTCCATGGATCTGTCGGGACTTGATTTTTTCCAAGGCATTTCAGATGGACGGAAATTCTATGGATTTGTCCGGTATGGTGAATCTGGATCAGGTAGAAATCAATATGGACAATATGCCGAAGATGAATCTGGGGGATATTCTTACGAATCTGGATGTACAGGTCAATGCGGATGGCATGCAGAAAATGTTATCCGGCCTTTCGGAAGGTTATCAGGAATATGTAAAGAGCCATCCGGAAGCGGATTATTCCAATCTTGGAAATCAGATTGCAGAATATCTGACTTCCGATCAGGCAAAGGGCATTATTCAGAAATATTTGAAAGACATTCTGAAAAATAACGGGGAAGTTACGATTACACCAGAGCAGATTAAGGAACTGTTGACCAGCGTGATGAGTGATTTTCAAAGCTGGCTTGTAGAGCAGAACGCTAATCCGGGCGCAGAGGAATTTGGAACGTACTTCCAGCAGTATCTACAGACCGGGCGTGCCAATGCAATTGTAAATAAATGGGCCAATGAAATATTTGGAAATATAGATTTCAACATTTCCAGTGACACACTGCAAGCTATGGCAAAGGAACTGGCAGATGGGTATACTGCATATGCAAAGGAAAAGAATTATGCAGATCCGACAAAGATGGCAGAGAATTTTGTGAATTATATAAAGACGGATGATGGAAAGAGGCGTCTGAATCAGGGACTTTATGAGGCAATCAATATGGATAGTCTTCAAAAGCAAATCAGCACGGCCATGAGTAGCTACATGGGTCAGGCCATGAGTGCATATACCGGTGCCATTTCTCAGGCAATCAGTACACAGATGACATCCGCTATGAGTCAGGTGACCACGCAGCTTGCCGGTGGACTTGAAGCGGTTATGACATCTGCCATGAGCCGGATTGGAGAAAATCTGCAAAAAGCACTGGGAGGTTCTATGAACTTTAATGCGGATGCATTTGCAAATGCATTCCGGTTCAATATGACGGAAGATGATCTGACGGAACTTATGATGTCCATGTCCGGAACACAGAGCGCTTCCTATGATAATAATCTGCAGCAGCTCGGATATGCAGATTTCAGTCATCCGAGTTCCATTTCCATTTATCCAAAAGACTTTGATAACAAAGAAAAAGTGGTAGAGGTTCTGGATCATTATAATCAGCAAATGGAAGACGAGGGAAAAGAAGAACAGGTGATCTCTTATACGGACATTGTAGGAACGATGATGTCATCGGTGACTACCATTATCAATACAATCAGCTATGTACTGATTGCATTTGTGGCAATTTCCCTGCTCGTATCATCGATTATGATTGGAGTTATTACCTATATTAGTGTGCTGGAGCGAAAGAAAGAGATTGGTATTTTAAGAGCCATTGGAGCATCCAAAGGAAATATCTCGCAGGTATTTAATGCAGAGACATTTATCATCGGACTCTGCGCCGGACTTATCGGTATCGGACTGACGCTTTTGATATTGATCCCGGGAAATATGCTGATACATGCACTTGCAGATAATGACCGGGTCAGTGCAATCCTTCCAATCGCACCGGCGATTGTACTGATTCTTTTAAGCGTGGTGCTTACCTTACTTGGCGGATTGATTCCTTCAAGGAAGGCTGCCAAGAGCGATCCGGTGACCGCACTTCGAACGGAATAATGAAAAATAAAAGTTTACAGGGTAAAAAGGTTTGTGATAAACTAATTGTTGGATTGTAAATTAACGGTGCAGGGAATCCCCTGCACCGTATCTGTATTTTTAGAAAGACGAGGGATAACTATGCCAATAGGAGTTATTATCAATGCCCTGTCGGTTGCTGCCGGTGGTGTGATCGGGGCATTATTCGGGCATAAACTGCCTGAAAAATTTAATTCGGAGCTTACCAAGATTTTTGGAGTCTGCTCAATGGGAATGGGAGTTAGTTCCATTGGGCTTATGAAAAATATGCCTGCCGTTATTTTTGCAGTGATTATCGGAACTGCATTCGGTTTGGCTATTAATCTTGGAGGAATGATTAATAGTGGAGCGGTTTGTATGGAGAAACCGGTGGGAAAATTATTTCCAAATAAGAATAAATCTATGTCCAGGGAAGAATATATGTCCATGCTTGTGACAATTATCGTACTGTTTTGTGCCAGTGGGACAGGAATTTATGGTGCATTGGATTCGGGAATGAGTGGGGATCATACGATTCTGATTTCCAAGTCGATTCTGGATTTCTTTACTGCGATGATTTTTGGAGGAACATTGGGGATGGTGATCGCAGCGGTTGCAATTCCGCAATGTGTGATTTTCCTTATTATATTCGCAGCAGCAAAATTTATCTTTCCACTGACCACACCGGATATGATTGCAGACTTTAAAGCATGCGGCGGCTTCCTGCTTTTGGCTACCGGTTTCCGGATTGCAAAGATTCATGATTTTCCGGTTGCCGATATGATTCCGGCTATGGTGCTTGTGATGCCGGTGAGCTGGTTCTGGGTAAATATGATAGTACCGGTACTGTAAAGTAGTGGATCATAAAATGTGTTTCATAGTATGTTTCGGAATTAGAAGAAAATGGAAAGGTATGCAATGAACGGATATTTTTGTGTATTAACTACAATTGATTTTTTCGTTTTATGTTTTATGTGTATTCTCACATATTTGAGTGAAACGCTTAGTAAAAAACAAAAGCGTGGTTTCTTTCTTGCCTTTGTTCTGATCGCAGGGATTTCCGTACTGGAAGTCATTACTCTTGTAGTGGATGGTCTGCCTCCGGGGTACCGCTGGTTGAATATTACTGCTAACTATCTTGGCTTTGGTCTGTCACCGGCTGTGTGCATCTGTCTTGTATATGTCCTGGACAGGAAAACAGCCCTGCGGCGTGAGATCAGAACGGCGGTGCGTATTGAAATCGGATATTTGATTTTTCTTTTTGTTACGATTCCATGTGGAATGGTATTTTCCGTGAGCGCGGATAATATTTATTCACGTGGTCCGCATTTTTATATATATGTCGTCATGTATTTTGGGGCGATCTTATATCTTTCTGCATCTACGGTCATTACCGCCAGGGAGTTTCAGAATCGCAGCAGACTTCTGATCTATCCACTTATTCTTTTCGTGATGGCAGAAACGATCATTCAGGTTGCTCTTCCCGAACTTCATGTTACCTGGTTATGTGTTACGTTGCTATCGGTATTGTATTTTATCTATTGCAGCGAGATGTGGAATCAGTTGGATGCACTTACAGGGCTTTTGAACCAGAACAGCTATCTGAAGCAGACAGGTGGGGTGAGGTGCAAAGGAGGAGTGATGGTCGTGTTTGATGTGGATGATTTCAAACAGATCAACGACCGATACGGGCATATACAGGGAGATCTTTGTCTTGCAGGAATCGCAGAATGCATAAAAAAATCTTATGCAAACTTTGGATATTGCTATCGTATAGGTGGTGATGAGTTTTGTGTTCTTCTGAAAAACGGTGGCAACGAAGGAAGGTGTAAACAAGAATTTTTGCAGAGACTGCAAGAAAAACGAGGGGAGATTGCATTTTTACCTACGGTATCCTATGGATCAGCCCCGTTTTCCGGAGAGGATATTGTTAAGGTTAAAGACAGAGCTGACCAGGATATGTATCAATATAAAAAAGAACGTAAGAATCGGAAAAGATTATCCTAAAAAGAGTTTATATTAGAATAATTATAGAAGATAAGGTGAAATAATTGAAGAATGCAAATGGTTATAATGAGTCGGACATCAGAAAAGACTACCACAATCTGACAAAATTATTAATAGAGAAGAATATGACGATCACGACGATGGAATCTGCCACATCAGGGCAGATTGCATCTTTGATTACCGATACCGAAGGGTCATCAGCTATATTAAAAGGCGCATTTATTACTTATTGCAATGAAGCCAAGATCATGCAGGGGGTTCCGGCAGAAATCCTGGATAAATATACGGTATATTCAAAAGAAACTGCAGAGGCTATGGCGAAAGCCTGTGCGAAAACATACAATGCCAATATAGGTATTGGTGTCACCGGTACGATGGGGAATATAGATCCGGCTAATCCGGATGCATCTGTTCCGGGACGGGTATATTTTGCAATTGTGACAGATGGTAAAGTGGAGTCGTATTATGTGGAATTAGAACCACAGCCTACACGTCTGGCTTATAAGCTGGCAGTTGCAAAAAAAGTCTGCGATGCACTTATGAGACAGCTGGAAAATTTAGACAGAGCATGACTCATTTCATTATGAGAGAGTTATGCTCTGTTTTTGTGAAAATGTATATAAGAGAATGAGGAATAGAAGTAGAATTGTCTGAATTGTCTAAATTGAAGAAAATATAAAAACAACGTTGACAATTCAAAGCCCCTTGTGGTATATTAATCTAGCTGTCGCGTTAGACAAGGCCGTGAGGTAACAGAGTCGAGCAGAAGACGGCGGGAACTGATTACGGAAAAGCAGAGAATGCCGGATCATAATCAGAAATCTTCGGGAATTGTTCCTGAAAAAAAGATAAAATAACAGTTGACAAACACAACTGCTTGTGATATTCTTAATAAGCTGTCGCTTGAGACAAACGAATGTTTGAGAAAGAGATGGCAGACGGACAGCTGAAAAGCTGGTCGAAAAAAAGATTAAAAAAGTTCTTGACAAACGTCAATGAATATGATAATCTAAATAAGCTGTTTCAAACAGCAAAGACAAAGAACCTTGATAATTAAACAATAGACAACAACCCTGAAAATTCTAAAGAGAATTATTCAGAACAGACATTTAATGTCGAACCTTAAAACAGTAAAGGGGATAAGAAAGCTAGTAGTTTTCTTGAACTGGAACGAACTTAATGAAGTTCCATCGGCGGAGCCGAGGAACAATTAATTTGCTAAGCATCAAAGATGCAAAGCAAATTATATTTAACGAGAGTTTGATCCTGGCTCAGGATGAACGCTGGCGGCGTGCTTAACACATGCAAGTCGAGCGAAGCACTTAAGTTTGATTCTTCGGATGAAGACTTTTGTGACTGAGCGGCGGACGGGTGA
>ENA-OQKV01000367-OQKV01000367.1-human-gut-metagenome-genome-assembly--contig:-NODE-367-length-17836-cov-5.217404_pt1 | contig 17836 bp, 17 predicted proteins | sample MGYA00242655_ERZ504811 | MGnify/ENA primary metagenome ERZ504811 (study PRJEB26092, sample SAMD00036406) | human gut metagenome | host: Homo sapiens | study: EMG produced TPA metagenomics assembly of...
GCGCACTCCATGTATTCGCAACGCCTTCCATCACCTAGTTTCTAATTTTGAAGCTATTCTGGTATATCCACGCTTACCGCTTTCATCTCCGTATTAAACTTCATCTCTCCGCTGTCAAATTTCTCCTGATCATCCACAAATACTTTGAAACGGATGTTTGGTTCGTTTGGTTTCGCTCTGGTTTCACGGTCTACTCCAACATATGCTTCAAATGTCTGATATCCAAGATCTGCAATGTTATACACAATTTCAGATTTTGCATGGCTTCCGATTCCTTTTGCAAATGTCTGCTCCTCTTCCCCATTCCACAATGTAATTGTGTTCTGTCCGCAGCTCTTATCTTTTGTTGTCGGATTTTTGCTATCTCCTGATGTCTGTGATTCCCAGTCAAGATCTGACAAATACACATCTCCACTTGCTTTTAATGCAATTTCATATGTCTTTGTTTCCTTTTCATCCGGTGAAACAACCTTCACACGAATCTGGTTTTCGCCTTCCTGTACATGAAACTCTTTTTCGATACTTCCCACACCGCTTGTCAGCACCTGATCTCCCAGAGAAACCTGAAGATCTGCATCTTTCTCTTCTGCTTTTACAATAAGATTTACTGTTTCTGCTGAAGTTGTTCCTGTATATTTCACTGTATCCGGAGTAAATCGTTCATTCAGACGAACATTGTCTCCAAATTCCAGAACTTCCAGGTTTGCATTATCCGTTTTCGGCACTTTCAGGTTCAATATATAACGGCACGGCATTGCACTCGTCTCCGGATATACGAGGATATTGACGATATTCTTTCCCGGTTTAAGTGATACCTTTCCATCCTGTGCAGAACTTCCATTGCAGGAAATGTCCACACGCGAAGAGCCGCTGGCTGCTTCTGCTTTTACAACTGCTTCTTTGACATCTCCCATTTCCTGTGTATACTCATACTTGCCTTCTTCCAGCGTAATCGGAGTATCATTGACTGTCAATGCCTTTAACTGTGTATTGTTATCACCTACTCGGCTAATCGTAAACCGATAGTTCCTGGTTGTGATCTGATCTGCTGCTGTCACATTCACTTCAATCAGATTTCTTCCACTTGTAAGTACTGCTGTTCCTTCATTTGATTCAGCCGGCTTTCCATTTACATAAATCTGCAGATCTGCATTTTCATCTTCTGCTGCAAATCTGAACTGTACTTCCTTTTCAGATGTTGCAGCTGTTGTATGATAGAAATATGTTCCGCTTTCAAATGTAAATCCATTCTGCAACCCTGTGATCTCTGCTGTTTTTAAGCTTGCATTGGACGACGGCAGTTTATCCATCTCTGCATCAATGCCTTCTCCTGTCACATGAACCGGGTCTGTCCATTTCATCTCCCCAGCCATACCTGCTGCATTTTTCGGAATTACGACAGCTTTTACATATTTATCCTTCATTGCCCTTGTCGCATATGTCGGATTCTCTGCTGTGCCCTCTTTTACAGAATAATTTCCATTTTCTGTATCAGAAACTGCCCATTTTACCATTGCAGATGCATTCTCATCAGACAGTTTATAATCTGCAGTCAGCTTATGTTCTTTTGCATCATATTTCAGTGATGCACTTTCCACCGTTGCCGGCTGTGCCTTCTGTGTGATCGGCTTTGTTTCATCATTTACTTTCAGTTCTGAAAATACGAACGGTGTGCTGCTGTTCTGGCTTCCGCTTCCTGCAACAAATCCAATCTTGAAGTCTTTTCCAATTTTATCGTTTGTCACCTTTCCTACTTCTGTCCAGGTTGCACCATCTGTACTGTAGAATCCGGTAATGTCATTTCCCTTTTTCTCCAGTTTGTAGTAAACTTCCGTTTCATTTATATCCGCTTTTTTATGACTTTCATCTGGCTTTCTGTCTTTTTCTGTCACCAAATGAATCTGTGGCGTTCCATTCCCATGTTTTCTTTCAACCGCCACATAATTGTCATTATCTTTATAAAAGATCAGACCTGCCTCATCGTAATTGTTCGCTGTCTTACCATCTACTTTGACTGTTGCAGTTACATTCTCCAAATCCTTGCCAAACTCTCCAACTACAACGTTATGTGGATTCTGTGTATCCCACAATCCACCATTTTGTACGGTAATTTTCACCTTTCCTTCTTCCGGAATGGAAAGGTGCTCTGCATCTTTATTGACCACTGTAAAGTTGCCCGGAAGCTCATATCCCGTCTCTGTGATTGTCAGAAGTTTATGGGCTTCGATTCCATTGACAGATCTTGCGGAAACTTCTACCAGACCTGCTTTTTTTGCTGTCAGCATTCCCTTATCATCGATTGTTGCCAGATCAGACTCTGCACCTGTATCCGGAGTCAGCACCTTCCACGTAACCTGCTGATTTACGCCTTCTTTACCCAGTGCTTTTGCGGTAAATGCTAAAGTCTCACCTACCGAAATCTGTTCTTTTTCTGAATCAATCTCCAATCCTGTCGGAAGCACACCTTCCACACTTCCGCTGACTGTAAATTCAATGGTATTTCCTTCGTATTTTCTGCCGCCTGATACTGCAAAAGTACGAATAGATGCAGTTCCTTCTCCGACTGCCGTCACAATTCCTGTATCTGAAACTTTCAGAATATTCTCATCGCTGGAAACATAATAGATATCTCCTGCTGTCTCTGTCATATTTCCGCCGCCGTTGATGGCAATATGATCCCCTTTGAGCTTGATTTCAGATGCATCCATATTCTGAATCTCTGCTTTCAGATTCATACCGCCGTCATAACTATTATTTTCAAGTACGACATTTTTACATCCGTTGAACTTATACAAATTCTTATCCTGTTTCGTTCCATTTGTCTCCACAGAAATTTTTTCAGATTCTCCCACAGCAAGCTGTGTATTCTCGGCACTTGCAGTCAATGTCACTGATGGATCCTGACGATAGATCTTATTGTTTTTAAAGGTCAGATCCTTGACACTTTTTGCATCCAGTACACTCTGGTTTTCCAGATAGAATGTATTTCCTTCAATCGTCATATTTTCATGTACCGTCTGCGTTGTCGATACATTCGGATTTGTCGGATCCACATAAATTGCCTGTGCTTTTCCTCTGGTAAATGTATTGTTTCGGATCGTCACATCTCTTGTCGGACCTGACTCATACCAGCCTTGTGCATCATTGGAAATATAGATTCCTGCCATTCCCATTCCATCGAATGTATTATTTTCAATCACGATCGGTTTTCTGGTCGTCACAAGAATTCCTCTTGTCGGAGTCTCTTTGAAAATATTATCATGAATCGATACTTCCGGTGTATAGGTGATATTTTCCACCACATGCTGATTAACCTTTACTTCCTCCGGAATCGGCTTGTCCAGCGTCAGAATGATATCCGTCAGACTTCCAGATCCGTCTCCCATATTTCCGCCTTTTCCGTCCGGTCCGTCCACTTTAGTTACTGTGGCAACAGAATCCTCTACCGGGATCATATTCCCTTTCGTCATAAATTCAATCTGATCCCCCTCGAAAAAGTTCGGGAAACCTGCTGTCTCACGGTGCTGATATGTCACCTTGATTTTATTTTCACCTAAAATTTCTGTAACCTGTAAAAAGGTACCATGTACGTTGATCGGATCGTCATGTGGATTGGAAAAAGTACAGTCACTGACTTCTACTTTTCCTTTACATCCAGATACCTGAAGAAAATCTGCATAACCTGCTGTTGTCCTTCCGCTTTCTTTCGGAGCTTCCAGATCTACGTCATGCAGTGTCAGATTCTCACTGGACTGTCCTACCATTCCAAAGCCATGCAGGAAATGAACATCTAAATCCTCTAACACAACATCCTTACTTTTCCAGAAAAACATTCCCGCATGATCGCGGACGGTCCGTCTGATCTGGAAACACATTCCTGGTCTGACTTCGTCACTCTTATTATTATATGTAAACTTAATACGATGATTTCCCAAATCTTCTATTGAAGCTGCTCCATCAAATACAGGATTATTTCCTGTACTTCCACGATATGTCAGTCCTGTTGTGGTATCAAATCTCTGCGTATAATCCATCTTATTCGTATCCGTCCAGTATGGCTGCCCTGTATATGGACTGGAATCACTGATCCACTTTACAGTATTCCCCTCTACACTGTAGTTATAGCACTCCGGCACATATACGATTGCAGAATTTCCGTCCACAGACTCCACCGTAATATCTACAACCGTCGGAGTCTGGAAATCCACCTGAAATTCTTCAAACTTTACGTTTTTGCAGTCAATCGCTGCCACTGTTGTCATCTTTCCATGAAACATAAACAGGGAATCATTTCCATCCACTGTCACATTGTCCATGTCCTCCAACAGGATTCCGATTTTTTTCATCTTGTGATCCTGATTTGCCCCAACTGTATTTGAAATATACAGCTCTCGCTCTTCTGCCCGATCCGGATAGATATCATATCTTCCTGTCGGAAAATCCAGTACTACATTTTTGCCTTCATCAGACAATTTCTTTGCCTCATCCAATGCTGCCTGAATTCCTTCTGCGCAGTCCTGACCACTGTCCGGTGTTACACCGTACTCTGTCACGTCAATTACGGCAGAGTCAGATTCTTTGGCGCTGCTTTCAAATGGAGTCATTCCCCCAGATACCATACACCCCGCTAAAAGCATCGCCAGGATTCGTTTTCTTTGTTTCATAGCTTCTCCTTTCAATAACATATTTGACTTCAGTATAACATGCGGCTCTCTCTTTTTCCTTTCACATTTTTCCTTTTTTATTTCATTATTTTCCAACAGGCTGAAACACAAAACGAGCAGAAAGAAAGTTATCCACTTTCCTCTGCTCGTTTTATGCTTTTATTCACATGATTCTCTCTGTTTTTACCACAGACTTTCATAAATCTTCATGACATCTGCCTTGCTTGGCACTCTCGGATTCGTTGCTGTACATCCATCCGCCAGCGCTGCTTCTGCCATACGCTCAATCTCTGCAAAATATTCTTCTTTGGAAATCTTGCCCATCTGCGAAACAGACAACGGAATATCCATTTCCTTCAACATAAACTGTACCCAGTTCACAAGGTTTCTGACTGTCATAATCGTGTTATAACTGCTCAGCCCTAAAATTCTGGCTACTGTTTTATATCGTTCCACAGCAGGCAGATATTTTGCCTGACTCTTGCTATGCTTGTTGATATCACTGTTGAACTCAATGATATGCGGCAGCAGCATCGCATTTGCGCGTCCGTGCGGAATATGGAATGTTGCTCCAAGCTGGTGTGCCATTCCGTGGTTCAGTCCCAGAGACGCAGAATTGAATGCAAGACCTGCCAGACAGGATGCAGAATGCATCTTTTGTCTTGCATGAGTATCACTTCCGTCCAGATATGCTCTCAGCAGGAAAACTCCGCAGATTTCAATTGCTTTTTCTGCCAGTGCCGTTGCAAAATCATTTCTGTCTGTACTTACACATGCCTCAAGCGCATGGGTAAATACATCCATTCCGGTATCTGCTGTAACTGCAGGCGGTACACTCTTTACAAGTTCTGCATCCAGAATTGCCTCATCCGGTGTCAGATCTCTGGATACCAGCGGATATTTTCTCTGCTCTGCCGGATCCGATACAACTGCAAAAGAGGTCACCTCTGACCCCGTACCGCTTGTCGTCGGAATCGCGATCAGCCCTACATCACCGTAGTGCTCAATCCGCACTGCAAATTCCCGGATTGATTTGGAAGAATCAATGGCAGAACCCCCACCCACTGCGATAATTGCTTCCGGTTTATACGCCAGTAATTTTTTTACGCCTTCACTGATCTTTTCAATCGGCGGATCTGGCACAACATCCTGAAAAATGTCATACTCAATATGCCCTTTTTTCAATGGATCTGTGATCAGATTGATCATACTGCTCTGTGCCAGAAACGGGTCTGTAATAACCAGTACTTTTTTATATGGGATCTCTGAAAGACGGTCTAATGCATTGTCCCCAAAGTATACTTTTGTTTTTATATCAAAGCTCTTCATAGCGTCCTTCCTCTATTCTGGATAGATACACTCTATCCCCAACTTTTTGAATTCTTTCAGCCACTTCATCTCGGGCTTTTCATCCGTTACGATCATTGTAATATCTTTCAATCTTCCGACCGTCATAAAGGCTGTTGCCCCAAACTTACTGCTGTCAATTGCAAGGATGCGCTCCTTGGCATTTTCCAGCATTGTTCGTTTGTTATCTGCAAGAAGTTCATCAGAATCTGTAAGTCCTGCTGCCATATCCAGGCCTTTGCACGAAATAATTGCTTTGTCTGCATGATACGACTGAAGCATCCGGTTCGTCTGGGTTCCCACAAGGGCAAACGATCCCTCTCTTGATACTCCGCCAGTAGATAATACCCTCCAATCTGACATATCCAAAAGCTCGATCACAATTTCCATTGAATTGGTGATCAGCGTCAGATTCTTTTTATCTTTCAGTCCTTTTGCAATATAAACTGCGGTAGAACTCGCATCCAGCATAATGCTGTCTCCATCCTGTACGATCTTTGCCACCAGCTCTGCAATCCGTTGTTTTCCGATCACATTGCGGTTCTTTCTGATATTGAAAGGCAGATCTATATTCATATTCTCATTGATCACAGCACCGCCGTAGCTCTTGATTGCGTAGCCATCATTCACAAGCTTATCCAGATCTCTTCGAATCGTCTCTTCTGACACTTCATAAATCTGGCTTAACTCACTCACGACTACCCTTCGGTCGGTCTGCAGTTTTTCCAGAATTTCATTACGTCTTTCAATTGCCAGCATCGTGTTGCCTCCTGATAAATTCTGTCTCAAAACCTTTGTTATTGCCGTATACAAATATCAGAAAACAGGATCCTCTGATCTGGACGTCCTCTGTTTTCTGATACTTGTCATGGCTGAATTCTTAATTATAAAATTGCGTCGCGGATCTGTGCATCCGGATGTGCGATCACTGCAGAATCCAGATACATACCATCGTCAGATACTGCTTCTTTTGCTCTGTCGATCGCAGCTTCTACAGCAGCAACCTCACCTGTCAGCATCAGATAAGATTTTCCGCACATACCTCTTGCAAGGCGTACTTCGATCAGATCAACGATTGCTGTTTTTGCAGCTTCATCCGCTGCCACGATGATCGAAGATGCATCATAGGACTCAATGATACCCAGTGCTGATACATCCTTGATTTCTGCAGCTCCATAAATTGCAGGGAAAATGGATTCATGCGGATTACCAAGTACAAAACTGTTGATCAGATGTTTTCCATGCATTGTTTTTGCATTGTCAACAGCAGAAGTTACTGCACTTAAATCTCCTGTAATAATTACAATGTATTTTCCCGGACATACGGTCTGCGCTTCGATAATGCTTACTTCAGAAGTTTTTACCATAGAATCTGCCGCTACGACACCTGCTGAAGTAGTCTTATATTCTACCATTCCAATTGCCTTACTCATTATCTGCACGTCCTTCCTGTGTCTCTATGACTACATATTTCTCATTTACTTCGCTTACCAGACCATTGACGGAAGCGTGGATTCCAACACTTAAGCCCTTTGCCGGTTCTGCGATCATCTGTCCTTTGACTACCATATCTCCCGGTTTTACAACACAGGAAGCAGGCGCTCCGATATGCTGGCTCAACATGATCTTCACTCGTTTTACAGGGATCACGGATTCATCCAGCGGAGCTTCTTTGTTATATTTTGTCAAGTCCAGTCTTGACATCAGACGTTCCATCGGAACTCTTCTGTAAGATCTTTCTTCTCCTACCGGTACTGCTGTCACTTCCGGCGCACGAAGTCCGTTCGCACGAAGTCCGTTTTTGTATTCCAGCATCAGTGTTCTAGGAGAAAGCTCCTGCGGACAGGAATATAACTCACAGACACCACATGAACAGCAGAAGAATGTATTGATAAAGATATTCGGCTGCTGAACGTCTTTGCATGTTGCCGCACGCATAAACAAGTGTGGCTGAATCGGGTGTCCAAGCAGATGTCTTGGACATAAATCTGTACACATTGAACACTGACAGCAGCATGCAGCCGCACGTTTCATGTCAATGGAAGATTTGCTTCTTTTTCTCTTTACGAGATAATGATCCTGCGGCAATACCAGTACCGCGTTGGTTGTTTTCGTAACCGGCTGCGAACCGCTTCCGATGAATCCCATCATCGGTCCTCCGATAAAATATACCGGATCTTTTACAGTTGTTCCGCCTGCAAGTGCCACGACTTCCTCGATTGTAGTTCCGATCGGTACACGAACTGTCACCGGATGCTCTACCTCGGCAACAACGGATACCAGTTTATCTACAACAGGAGTCTGCTGATTCATAGCGCGCCATACGTTGTAGATCGTCTCAACGTTGAATACCGCAACGCCGCTCTCGATCGGAAGTCCTCCCGGACGTACGACCTTTCCTGTCACTTCGTAAATCAGAACAACCTCATCACCTGCCGGATATACTTCATCCAGCAGTCCCAGTCTGACTTCCGGATATTCTCCGATTACACTCTCGACTGCCTCAATTGTCTGCTTATATGCTTTTTTGATTCCGATAATGACTTCTTTTGCGCCTACAGCCTGGCCTACCAGGTGAAATGTATCCACAATCTCACGCGCATATTTTTCCAATAACTGTCTATGTAATCTCAGTAGTGGCTCACATTCTGCACAGTTCAGGATAATTGTTTCTGCACGCTGATCCAGTTTCGCATAAGTCGGGAATCCTGCACCACCTGCACCAACAATTCCGTTTTGCTGCAATATGCTGCTTAATTCTTTCATATCCATAATTTCACTACTCCAGTCCTGTTCCATCGTCAATAATTCCAACGATCGCTGCATCAATAGGAGCATCGCTCATGCCGCAGCCAATCCGTGCCGCACTGCCCTGTGCCACCAGCACATACTCTCCTATTCCCGCTCCGATCTTGTCAATCGCAATGAGTTGTTTTCCAGATGTCTGCATATGATCCAGCACATCCACTATCATGAATTTATTGCCGACCAAATTTTCACATTTCCGTGTCGAGATAACACTTCCTACTACTTTTCCTGCTATCATACTTTCCTCACTTCCTCTTGCGATTTTCTAATGTAAGTATCTATTTTATAATTCTTACAGTCTGTCCAGTCGCAATCTTCGCTGCATTCGCTTCATCAGTATCGATATGCATCTCCAGCGTAAAGCTGTCATCCACACGGATCTGTACATGATTGAAAACAGTGCCTCTTTCATTCTCCGCCTGCACGGATACCACATCCCCGTCATGCACTCCGGCTGCCATTGCGTCTTTCGGCGGCATATGAATATGTCGTTTTGCAATGATACATCCTTCATTCAGATAAATCGCACCTTTTGGTCCGACAACTGCGATCGGTGCACTTCCTGCAACATTACCGGATTCCCGAATCGGAGCCTTCACTCCAAGTTTAATTGCATCTGTAGCAGAAACCTCAACCTGAGATTTGCTTCTTACAGGTCCCAGAATTCTTACATTTTCGATTGCTCTGAGCTTCAGACCGACAATTGTAACTGTCTCATTGGAGGCAAACTGTCCGCCCATCAGTTCTTTTTTCTTCGTCAGCTGATATCCTGGTCCGAATAATGCTTCCACATGCTCCTGTGTCAGATGAATGTGTCTTGCAGATACCCCTACCGGAACCAGATATCCCGGTTCTTTTTCGGAAGATTTCTGTTTTTCTACAGCTTCCAGAACCATCTTTGTAATCAAAGCTACATTATTATTGTCCATATTAATTCTCCTCATCAATGCATGCCCGCCCTTAAATCCGGCTGTAGCACAAGAACATATGTGAGTTTTTACACTCACATATGCTCTCATTTGCAACCGTTACCGCTGACTGAAATGATTCGGGCATTTTTTGAAACCAAAATTATTTGATTGCCGGAAGAATCTTTTCTACGTCTGTGTGTGGTCTTGGAATTACGTGTGTTGCCACTAATTCACCAAGTCTTCCTGCTGCTTCTGCTCCAGATTCTACTGCAGATTTCACCGCACCAACGTCTCCACGAACCATTACTGTTACCAGTCCGGAACCGATTTTTTCTGTTCCTACCAAAACTACGTTTGCAGCTTTTAACATTGTATCTGCTGCTTCAATAGATGCTACAAGACCTCTAGTTTCAACCATTCCTAATGCTTCCTGTGCCATTCTTCGTTCCTCCTTCAATTCTACTTTTGTTTCCGCCTGCTCTGCCTTTTTTGCGCTCTTCCTTACTCTCTGTACCGTTTTGGCTGGCGCTTTGGCTGCAGTTGTTTTCTTTCTTGCGGCAGGTTTTGCAATTGTCTTTGCGCTTTCCTGCTCTGCCGGTTTCTTTTCCTCTGCCATAAGGGCTGCCTCCTAACGTATCCGATTGACGCTCTTGTTAATCAATTTGATGATCTCTTCATGGGGACTTGGAATCACCGTATAACACACCGGCTCTTTGATTCCATTCGCTGCGGCAGCTTCAATGGCTTGTGTGACAGCGGATACATCGCCACGGATAATGATCGTCACAAGACGCCCGCCCAGTTTTTTCTCCCAGGTGATCATCTCAACATCTGCGGTTTTACACATAATATCGACAGCATCAATAGCCGCTGTTACACTTGGGATTTCAAAAAATCCATAACACTGTCCCATGAGACTTCTCCTTTACTTTCTGTAATCCTTAAATTATACAGTTGGAAGGATTTTTTCTACGTCGTTGTGTGGTCTTGGAATTACGTGTGTTGCTACTAATTCTCCAAGTCTTCCTGCTGCATCTGCTCCTGTTTCAACAGCTGCTTTTACAGCTCCAACATCTCCGCGAACCATAACTGTTACAAGTCCGGATCCGATTTTCTCTGTTCCAACTAATGTTACCTCAGCTGCTTTTGTCATTGCATCTGCTGCTTCGATTGCTGCTGTAAGTCCTCTGGTTTCTACCATTCCTAATGCCTGCTGTGCCATTGCCATTTTTAAATCCTCCTAAATCTCTTCAATCTCTTCTTTGTTTATTTTGTGTGGTGTTCCTTTGTCGAACGCGCTGATCTTCAACATCTTTTCCGTATCCTCTGTCGGTCTTGCGATCTCATATTCATTCACAACCCCTGCCAGCTGCTCTGCTTTGGCTTTTGCCGCCTCCAGCGCTGCCTGCACGTCAGAGACACTTCCTCGAAACTTGATCATCACGATCAGCGGTACCGGTAATTCATCTGCATTACCCGGTTTGTTTTATCAAAATTCTCCAGCCAGACGTTTCCTGCCTTGCATCCTGCATCCGCTGCTGCAAAGGCGGTCGCCAGACCGAAAACTTCAAGCATGCCTACTGCTTCTGCCATATCCATTCTCCTTCTCTGGAATGGCCGTCACTATTTGTTGATAATAGCGATCTTCAGGCCTTCCATTGCAAGATTTGTTCTGTGAGCTTCGTTGATCTCCTCCAATGGGTATTCATGTGTGATCAGCTCATCGATTGGAAGTCCGATTCCTTTTGCTCTCTTTAAGAAATCAAATGTTGTTGCATAATCTCTTAAAGTATATACCCAGGATCCTACCAATGTGATCTCTTTTGAACACAGGTCGAAGTGTGGGTTGATTGTTGCATCTCCACCATTGATGAAGAATCCAAGTTCACAAAGCCCTCCACCATTTCTGATGAATTTATAGATATTTGCGTGTGCGATCGGTGATCCTGTACACTGGAATGCGAAGTCTGCCGGATATCCTCCAAATGCATCTTCTACTCCTTTTGCCAGTGCTTCTACTCCCTGGAAATCTTTGAAGTTTACAGATTTTTCTGCACCCATCTTCTTCGCAAAATCAAGTCTCTTCTGTTCTCCGTCAACTGCTACGATGTTCTCAATACCCATTGTACGAAGAATTGCGATACAGATCAGACCGATTGGTCCACATCCCTGAACAACAACTCTGCTGTTGAATCTTAAGATTCCTGTTGTCTTTGCTCTCTCTACCGCATGGATCAATACTGCACAAGGCTCGATCAGGATTCTGGATTTCAGATCCAGATCACTTACATTAAATACTGTAGATCCTTCGCGAATCAAGATGTAATCTGAGAACCATCCATTCAGATGAATATCATCATCCGGAAGCAGTCCATATACATCCGCTCCACCTACATTCTGTTTATTCAGATCGAACATTGTAATGTCCGGATTGTCTTTGAAGATCATACAAGTAACAACTTTGTCCCCAACCTTTAATGGTTTTCCTGCGCTGTCTACTTTTACATTTTTACCCATTTTTACAATCTCACCGGTTCCCTCGTGACCAAGAGCTACCGGGATCAGTCCAAATGGATCTTTTTTAAATTCGTGTGCATCTGTTCCACAGATTCCACATCCTTCTACTTTTACAAGAATGTCTCCGTCACCAACTTCCGGCATCGGGAATTCTTTTACTTCATAATTTTCCAGAGCTGTCAGCATTGCTACATGTGCTGTCTTTGGAATTTCATTGCTTCCTGTGTTTGCTTTTGCTACAGGTGCTTTTACTGCCGGTTTTCCTTCCAGCATGCTTTCCAGAACCTGTTTTACAACTGCTTCCACACTTGCTGAGTTCATTTCCATGTTTGTTTCCTCCTATTTATACTTCCTGACGAAACTGTCTGCATTCCATTAACGAATGCACAGGCTGTCTGTCATTACGCAACGTCTTCTCTTTGTGAATGTGCTTGCGCTTGTGAGTCCTTCGCCAGTTCTGCTTGCGATCGTAAACGTACAATATCCTTCTCCGCCGAATCCAAGGGCTGCATAAGATGGTCCGTTTTTCACAAGAATTGCTGTATCGATTGCTTTTGCATATTTTGTAATGTTATCCACATTCTTAGAATGAATATGAGCGGAATGTCTGTTGCCGTGTTCCAGCCATACTGCCTGTTCTACCGCATCATCAAAATCTTTCGCTCTTACAACTCCAAGAATTGGCATCATCAGCTCTTCTGCAATCAGAGGATGCTCCTTCGGTCCTTCAAATGTAATGCATCTGATGTTATCCGGAACTGTGATTCCAATCATTCCAAGAAGTGTCTTTGCATCACGTCCTACACATTTTCTGTTCAGACGTCCGCCTTTTAAAACAACTTCTGTCAGAGCATCCTGCTCTTCTTTGGAAATCATATAACATCCCTGTTCATTTACCATGTAGTGCAGAAGCTCATCTGCAATCGAATCAACTGCTACGATTTCCTTTTCTGCGATACATGGAAGGTTGTTATCAAATGTACATCCGTTTACGATATCCTCTGCCGCTTTTCTGATGTCTGCTGTCTCATCAACCAGTGCCGGCGGGTTTCCCGCACCAGCTCCGATTCCTCTCTTACCGGAAGAAAGAACTGCGGTCACAACGCCCGGACCTCCGGTTGCCGCGATCAGATGAATGTCTTTGTGCTTCATCATGACATCGCTTGTTTCCATTGTCGGATGCTCCACTGTCACTGCAATGTTATCCGGTCCGCCAACTTCTACAGATGCTTCATTCAACAGATTCACTGCATAAATAGATGTTTTGATCGCTGCCGGATGTGGATTAAATACCACGGTATTTCCTCCTGCCAGCATGCCGATCGTATTACAGAGTACTGTCTCACTCGGGTTCGTACATGGAGTGATCGCTCCGATCACACCAAATGGTCCCATCTCGATCAGCGTCAGTCCTCTGTCTCCTGACCATGCGGTTGTTGTAATATCTTCCGTTCCCGGTGTCTTCTCAGCAACCAACTGGTGTTTCAAAATTTTATGTCCTACATTTCCCATGCCTGTTTCCTCAACACCCATACGTGCAAGGATTTCTGCATTTTCTTTGATCTTCTCTCTGATCTTGGAAATGATTGCCTCTCTCTGGTCCATAGACATCTTCGCAACGATCTTCTGTGCCTTTTTCGAAGCTTCAATTGCTTCATTCATGTCAGAAAATACGCCTTTTTTTCCAGATACATCGGAAGAAATCTGCATTTTAGCTACCACTTCCTGTACGATGTCCTGTACCATTTTTTCATTTACAGACACGCCAATACCTCCTCAAAAATCTACTTTGCCATAGGCTGCTATCGCAGTGTCTTCTTCAGCACTTCCTCCGCTAACGCCCAAAGCTCCGATTATTTTGCCATCTGCTTTTAGCGGCTCTCCGCCTCCGAAGATCACAATCTTGCCCTGATTGGTAAACTGGATCCCGTACAACGACTGTCCTGGCTGGCTTAAATGACTAAGTTCTTCCGTTGACATCTTGAGGCTCGCTGAAGTAAATGTCTTATTAAGTGCTATATCAAAGCTTGCTATGTACGCATCATCCATACACTGGACTGCAACAGGGCGACCTGCCTGATCAGATACCGCAATCACAACATTGACACCCATTTCCTGTGCATATGCTTTAACTTTTTCAATCAGAGCATTTGCCAGCTTTAAGGTCATCTTGTTCTTATTGCACCGACAGACATGTCCTTCCCCGTGATGCGCATGCTGTCCATTCATTTGTCCCAGCACTGCCTCCACAGCTTTGGAAATATCCTGTTCGTTCATAGCAGTCCTCTTTCTAAAGTTAGTTCAGTCCTAACTGATCCATAACTTTCTTTGTGATAGATGCTACCAGATCTGCATCCGGTGTCTCTTCTGTTTTTGCAGCACCGCATCCGCCTCCGCATGAATGACAGCTTGGTTTTCCAGCTTTTGCATTTGGACACAGATTTGCAGGGTGTTTTCCACTCAGACCCATCTGTCTTCTGATCTCATAAAGTTTTTCAACCTGCTCTTTATTCAGCTCCTGTGGTCCACCAATCTGCATTGTCTGCCATAACAGACGAGCGTAGAACTCTACAGATTCCATCTTATGGTAAGCGTTCAGTAAGGAATCAGAATATGTCAGTGCTCCGTGGTTCTCAAGCAGAACTGCATCGAAATACTGCAGGTGCTCAGATACTGCATCCGGAATCTCTACTGTAGAAGGTGTACCGTATTTTGCGATTGGAACACATCCAAGAGCGATAACTGCTTCCGGCATGATTGGCTGTGTCAGAGGAATACCAGCGATTGCAAATGTTGTAGCATACAGCGGATGCGCATGTACTACTGATTTTACGTCCGGTCTCTCTTTGTATACACGTAAGTGCATTTTAATTTCAGAAGAAGGTCTGAATCCTTTGTTTGCCTGAAGTACGTTTCCGTCCAGGTCTACTTTACAAATATAATCAGGTGTCATAAAACCTTTGCTGACCCCTGTTGGTGTACATAATACTTCGTTCTCGCTGATTCTTACGGAGAAGTTTCCGTCGTTTGCAGCAACCATCCCACGATTATAAACTCTTTTCCCAATTTCACACATCTCTTTTTTGATTTCGTATTCGTTTTGCATCCTTTTTTCCTCCTTGGATTCTTAAAACAAACCTTTTGATTCTTGTTGGTTCTTGTCTTATATTACCACACAAACCCACAACAGTCAACTTTTTAAGGTGTTGTTTTTGTTGTTTTTCTGTTTATCCTCCGATCTGACACTCAACCCCTGAAAACTCTTCTGCCACTTTTAGGAGCATCTGCATTTTCTCATTGGCCGGCGGCTTAACCTCACCCATAAGATAAGGTCTGTTCAGACCGTCATATTTGTCCTGTCCCAACCTGTGATAAGGGAGCAGGTGCAGTCGTTTTACATGACCAAGCTCTCTCGTAAATACTGCAATATCCCTGATTTCTTCCGGTGTATCATTGAATCCCGGAATGACCGGAATCCGGATACTGAGCTCTGTCATCCCGGAAGCGGCAATTTTTTTTGCATTTTCCAGCATCAGTTCATTGCCGCGTCCTGTAAATTCTTCATGCTTTTTCGAATTCATATGCTTGATATCCAGCAGATACTGATCCAGATATGGAAGAATCTCCTCGATCACACTGTAATCTGCACATCCCATACTTTCCATCGCTGTCGTGATCCCGGCCTCATGAGCAGCCCGCAGCATATCTCTTGCAAATTTCGGCTGACAAAGGCTCTCTCCTCCGGACAGAGTCAGCCCCCCCGCCGGTTCTTCTGTAGTATGTTCTGTCCTTTTCCACCGTCTTCATCACTTCGCCGACTGTGGTATCCTCTCCGATGATCTTCGGCTCTCCCTGTACCATCATAGTCTCGATTTCATATGACTGAGATTCCGGATTACAGCACCATCTGCAGTGAAGCACACAGCCTTTTAAAAAGACGATCGTACGGATTCCGTTACCATCATGGATCGAATATCTCTGGATATCGAAAATCCGTCCTTTTGTTTTTAAGTAATCTTCCATGTCGCACACCTTTCTGCCTGTATCCTAAAATCCCTGCTCTGTTCTGCGGATGATGTCATCCTGCAGTGACTTGGACAGTGTTGTGAACAATGCGCTGTAGCCTGCCACACGTACGACCAGGTGCTTGTACTGTTCCGGATGTTTCTGCGCATCCAGAAGTGTCTCTCTGCTGACAACATTAAACTGCATATGGCTTCCCTTCTGATCAAAGTAAGAACGGATCAGCCCTACAAAGTTCTCCAGTCCATTTCTTCCGCTGAGTGCAGAAGGATGGAATTTCTGATTAAATAAGGTACCGTTTGATGCAATGTAATGATCCAGTCTGGAAACAGAGTTCGCAGCCGCTGTCGGACCATTGACATCTTTTCCTGCAGACGGAGACACACCATCGGCCACCGGCTGATATGCCAGACGTCCATCCGGAGTCGCTCCCGTCTGTGCACCGAGCGGTACATTGGCGGATACCGGATAAAGCCCCGCCTGGAAGGAACCGCCTCTCGGATTTTTGTAATTCTGAAGAGGTTCTGTATAGGTGTAGGCAACATCTCTTGCAAATGCATCTACTTCCGGAATATCATTTCCGAATTTCGGCACTTCTTCGATCAGCTTCAGGATTCTTTCCCCGTTTGCCTTTACTTCCGGTGCTTCGGATGCCGCAACTACAGTATTTAAAATTGCAGCGACCTCTTTTTCACCGATCGTCTTTCCGGCTTCTTTAAGCTCATTCGCAATCTTAGCCGTCATGGCGGCCACATCTTCCGCTCCAAGTCCCTTGCCATAATTTGTTGCAAGCGCTTCTTTGAGTTCTCCCATCGTGATCTTCTTCTCATCATAGACAAGTGTTTTTACCGAATAGAGGGAATCTGCCATATTGGCAACCCCAAATCCCTGCGGACCGGTAAAGTTGTAGACAGCTCCACCTTCCTGTACTGTCTTTCCGACTTTCATACAGTCATCCACCATGGACGATAAAAACGGAAGCGGACATCGCTCTGCATGCGCCATATCTATGGCATTATCAGCATTGACCAAAAGCTGGATCGCATAATCCATCTGCTTTTTATATGCATCATAGAACTGTTCAAATGTCGTCATGTCCTCCACATTACCTGTTGCCGGACCGATGCGGACACCTTTGTCCATTCCATTCGAAAATACCAGCTCCAGCGGACGGCACATATTGAAAAACGCCGCATCATGCCATCCTTCTGTCTTACCGGACTTCTGTGGTTCCACACATCCAATGATGTTATAATCTCTTGCATCCCGCAGAGTCAGTCCTCTGCTCATCAGAGACGGTATGATCACTTCATCATTGTAATATGCCGGAAGTCCGATTCCGGTTCTTGTCAACTCTGCTGCCCTGATCAGGAATTCGTGTGGTGTTCCGTTCCATACCCGCACAGAAAGTGACGGCTGCGGAAGAAATACATGCATGGATGCCTGAATGCTCATAAAGGAAAGGTCATTCGTCACATCAATTCCTTCTTCATTCTGTCCTCCGGCAATCAGGTTCTGGAACAGACTGTAACCTGCAAACCCTTCCGCTGACGCTGCATCTCTGCA